>Ga0222423_1000151_pt1 | contig 64982 bp, 57 predicted proteins | sample 3A0metagenome_FD_182472 | JGI IMG/M metagenome (GOLD analysis project Ga0222423, IMG submission 182472) | Enriched microbial communities from leaf-cutter ant dump, University of Wisconsin, Madison, United States - 3A0 (version 2) | ecosystem: Environmental > Terrestrial > Nest > Insects nest >...
AAGCCGGGGCGGTCGGCGACCAGCACGGCGGTCTTGCGCAGCTTGGCGGCGACCGCGAAGCCCGTGGCCAGGGCCTCGGCGGACGTGTGCTCGGCGTGGATGACCTCGACGAGCGGCATCGCTGCGACGGGGTTGAAGAAGTGCAGGCCGACGACGCGCTCGGGGTGCTGCAGATCGGCCGACATCGCGGTGATCGACAGCGCCGAGGTGTTGGTGGCGAGGATCGTCGTCGGCGAGACGATGCCCTCGAGCTCGGCGAACACGCGCTTCTTGAGGTCGAGGATCTCCGTGACCGCCTCGATGACCAGGTCGCACGACGCGAACTCGGTGATGTCGGTGGTGCCGTGGATCGAGCCGAGCAACCGCGCTGCGGTGCCCTTGCTCATGCGGCCCGACGACGTCAGTCGCTCGACCGTGGAGCGCACGGCGGCCAGGCCGTGCTCGACGCGCTCGGCATCCAGGTCGCGCATGACGACCGGCACGCCGAGGCGCTGGGCGAACAGCAGCGCGATCTGCGCGGCCATGAGACCGGCGCCCACGATGCCGACGCGCGTGACGGGCTGCGCGAGCGACCGGTCCGGGGCTCCGACGGGCTTCTTGCCGCCCGACACGAGCCCGAAGGCGTACACCGATGCGCGCATCTCGTCGCTCATGATGAGGTCGGCGAGCGCCTCGTCCTCCGCGGCGAACGCCTCCTCGCGCGACGCCGTCCGGGCCGCGGCCACCAGGTCGAGCGCGCGGTACGGCGCGGGACGCGAGCCGTGGATGACGGCGTCCAGACGCTTGCGGGCACCGGCGGCCACGGCGTCCCACGTCGCCTGGTCGTCCAGGTCGCGGCGCTCGACGACGACCTCGCCGGACAGCACGCGGGCCGCCCACCGGATCGACTCCTCGAGGAAGTCGGCCGGGTCCAGGATCGTGTCCATGAGGCCGATCTCGGTGGCCTGCTTCGCGGTGAACGGCTTGTTGGTGGCCGGGCGCGTGAGGATGACGTCGAGCGCCTTCTCGACGCCGATCAGGCGGGGCACGAGGTACGCACCGCCCCAGCCGGGCACCAGGCCCAGGCCCGTCTCCGGCAGCGCGAGCGCCCGCACGTCGGACGCGACCGTGCGGTAGTCGCAGTTGAGGGCCAGCTCGAGGCCGCCGCCGAGCGCGACGCCGTTGACGAACGCGAACGTCGGAACGCCCATGGTGTGCAGGAGCTCGTAGGCGGCGTGGCCGCCCTGCCCGAGCGCGAGCGCCGCGTCGCGGCCGGTCACGGACGCGATCTGCGACAGGTCGGCGCCGGCGGCCAGGAAGTACGGCTTGCCCGTGACGGCGACGGCTGCGACCTCGCCCGCCTCGACCCGTGCCTTGACGCCCGTCAGCGCCTCGGTGAGCGACGCGATGCCCAGCGGGCCGAACGTCGACGGCTTCGTGTGGTCCAGGCCGTTGTCGATCGTGACGAGCGCGAGGGTGCCGGCCCCGGCGGGCAGCGTGACGTCGCGAACGAGGGCGTGCGAGACGCGCTCGGCCCGCGGGGTCGCTTCGGTGGTGCTCACAGGGCGCTCCCGTTCTCGTCGGTGCTCGCGACGTAGTCGGCGTGGTGGGGGTTCTCCCAGATGACGGTGCCGCCCTGGCCCAGGCCGACGCACATCGTCGTCAGGCCGTAGCGCACGTCCGGGTTCTCCTCGAACTGCCGGGCGAGCTGGGTCATGAGGCGCGCGCCCGACGAGGCCAGCGGGTGCCCCACGGCGATGGCGCCGCCGTACTGGTTGACGCGGGGGTCGTCGTCAGCGATGCCGTACGCGTCGAGGAACGCGAGCACCTGGACCGCGAACGCCTCGTTGATCTCGAAGAGGCCGATGTCCTCGATGGCCAGGCCGGCACGCTGCAACGCCTTCTGCGTGGCCGGGACCGGGCCGATGCCCATGATCTCCGGCTCGACGCCGGCGTACGCGAACGAGACCAGCCGCATCCGGGCGGGCAGCCCCAGCTCGGCGGCCGTCTCCTCGGCGGCGAGCAGGCACGACGCGGCGCCGTCGGTCAGCGGTGCGGCGGTGCCGGCGGTGACGCGGCCACCGGGGCGGAAGGGCGTGGGGAGCTGACCGATGGCCTCGACCGTGGTGCCGGGGCGCGGCGGCTCGTCGGCCGTTGCCAGGCCCCAGCCGTGCTCCGGGTCGCGCAGTGCGACGGGGACCAGGTCGGGGTCGATCTTCCCGGCGGCCAGCGCCGCGGCGAACTTGGCCTGGCTCGCGGCCCCGTAGGCGTCGGAGCGCTCGCGCGTCAGCGCGGGGAAGCGGTCGTGCAGGTTCTCGGCCGTGACGCCCATGTTGAGCGCGTCGGCGGCGACGAGCTGCTCGGACATGAAGCGGGGGTTCGGGTCGGCGTCGAAACCCATGGGGTGGTGGCCCATGTGCTCGACCCCGCCCGCGAGGACCACGTCCGCGGCGCCGACCCCGATCTGCGCAGCGACGTTGGTGACGGCCGTCATCGCGCCCGCGCACATCCGGTCGATCGCGTAACCGGGGACCGTGCGGGGAAGGCCTGCGAGCACGCCGACCGTGCGGCCGAGCGTCAGGCCCTGGTCGCCCTGTTGCGTCGTGGCCGCGATGGCGACCTCGTCGACGCGGGCGGGGTCGAGCTCCGGATGGCGCCGCAGCAGCTCGCGGATGGTCTTGACGGACAGGTCGTCGGCGCGGGTGTGCGCGTAGAGGCCGTCCTTGCGGGCGCGGCCGAACGGGGTGCGGACCCCGTCGACGAAGACCACGCGACGGACGCGCGCGGCGGGGGATGCGGTCGGCATCGAGACCTCCAGGGCGGGACGGCTGTGTCCTTGAGGTGCCGCGAGATGCGGCACCGCGACGGTCGACGCTACCCGGGACCAAGGTCCCACGCCAGCCGAAGTTACCGAAGAGTAACAACCTGTCCGGCCGCTCGGGAACGGGTATCGGGCAGTCTCAGGAAGTGCGCCCGACGAGGGACCGGACGACTCAGGCGAAAGCCTCGGCCAGGCGCGGTGCCACGAGCTCCACCTGCCAGGCGCGAGCCCCGCCCACGGCGAGGGCCGTTGCGATCGACGCCTCGTCGAGCGAGTCCGGCGGGGACCAGCACAGGCGGCGCAGCAGGTCGGGCTGCAGCAGGTTCTCGGTCGGCACGTCGTACTGCTCCGAGAGACCGGCGACCACGTCACGCGCGGCCGTCAGGCGCGCGGCAGCGGCCGGGTCCTTGTCCGCCCATGCCCGGGGCGGCGGGGGAGCGTCGCTCTTGGGGCCGCGCACGGACGGGAGCTCGGAATCGGGAAGCGCGAGGCCGCGGTCGATGGCGGACTGCCAGAGCGTCGCTCGTCGCCGCGTGCCCTTGCCCGCGAACGCCGGCAGCGCGGTGAGCTGCGGCACCGACCGCGGCAGCGCCTGGGCCGCGGCGACGATCGCAGCATCGGGGAGGACGCGACCCGGCGAGATGTCGCGCTGGCGCGCGTTGGTGTCGCGCGTGGTCCACAGCTCCCGCACGACGGCGAGCCTGCGGGCGTCCCGGATGGTGTGCAGACCGGAGACGCGCCGCCACGGCTCGATGCGCGGCGGAGGCGGGGGAGCCGTGCGCACGGCCTCGAACTCCTGGGCGGCCCACTCGGCCTTGCCCGCGACCGCCAGGCGCTCGGCCAGGATCGACCGCACCTCGACCAGGACCTCGACGTCGAGCGCGGCGTAGCGCAGCCAGTCCGAGGGCAGCGGACGCGTGGACCAGTCGACCGCCGAGTGCTCCTTGGCCAGGCCGAGGCCCAGCGTGTCGGCGACGACCGCGGCGAGCCCGACGCGCTCCATGCCGAGCAGGCGGGCGCCCAGCTCGGTGTCGAAGACGCGGCTGGCCCGCATACCCTGCTCGGCCAGGCCGGGCAGGTCCTGCGAGGCGGCGTGCAGCACCCACTCGACGCCGACGAGGGCGTCCGACAGTGCGGAGAGGTCGGGCAGGGCGATCGGGTCGATGAGCGCGGTGCCCGCACCCTCGCGCCGCAGCTGCACCAGATAGGTGCGCTGTCCGTAGCGGTAGCCGGACGCACGCTCGGCATCGACGGCGACCGGGCCCGTCCCCGCACCGAAGGCCTCGACCACGGCGGCGAGCGCCTCTGGTGTGTCGACGACCGGCGGGATCCCCTCCGCAGGTTCGGTCAGGGGGATGATCACGGGCTCCGGCGCCTCGCCCGGGGTCGGGGCAACGCCGGTCGTGGCGTCGCCGACCTCGTTCTCCATGGCCTCCACCGTAAGCGAGAACCTGTGCACGACCCCGCAGGCACGAGCGGTGCGCCGCGGGGATCACCGAGACGTGCGTCTCAGCGCAGGATGCCGCCACGGATGGAGATCGCGACCAGCTCGGCGCGGTCGCCGGTGCCGAACTTGCGCGAGATGCGCGCCAGGTGGCTCTTGACGGTCAGCGCCGACAGGCCGAGCTCCTCGCCGATCAGCCGGTTGCTGCGACCGTTCGCGACGAGCTCGAGCACGCTGACCTCGCGCGCGGTCAGCTCGGGAAGCTCAGCCGGGGGAGGCGGTGGTGCCGGGAGCCGGACCAGGCTCGCCGTCGTCGTGCCGGCGACCGCTCCCCGCACGCCCCCGGCGAGCAGGATGCCCAGCTCCGGCCGGCTCGCGCGCCGCGTCAGGACGACGACGCGGTGGCTGCCGCGGCGGCGCAGGTTCGTGACGAGGGCCGAACCGTCACCGTCGGCGACCTCGCTCACGACCACGCACATCTGGTGCCCCGCGGGGCGGGCCGGAGCGTCGGCACGCAGGGTGCCGGGTCGGCGCACGACCTGAGGTCGCAGGGGCTCGATGCTCACAGCACGGTCATCGGCACCAGGGCGGTGCGACTTGAGAACCGTCCGGGGCGTGAAGTCCTCAGTGCCGAGGCGCGAGCGGCACGACACCCTCGGGGAGCGGGGGCAGGCCCGCCGCCGTGCACAGGAGGGTGGCCCAGGCGCGCAGGTGAGGGGCGAGGTCCTCGTCGGCGGCCGTCCACGACGCGCGGATCTCGAGCTCGGTCTGCTCCTCACGCACGTCCAGCGAGCCGAAGCTCTGCGAGAGCACGCGCGTCACCGTCCCGCCGGCGGCGAGCGGGTTCAGGTCGGCGGATCCCAGGGCATCCGTGAACCAGGACCAGGCGACCTCCGCGAGCAACGGGTCGGTGCCGACCTCGGCCTCGAGCGTGGCCCGCACGAGCGTGACGAGCCGGAAGCTGCCTTCCCACGCCTCGTGCCCCGCGGGGTCGTACAGGACGACGAACCGCCCCGAGGCGAGCTCGGCAGCGGACACGGACCGCCGCTCGGTGCGGACCTCCGCGGTGAGCGCCGCCGAGTAGGGAGCGATGCGAGCCGGCCCGGGCACCTCGTCGAGCACCACCTCAGGCCGCACCTGCACGCCGCGCAGCGAGCGCAGCGAGCGCACGAACTCGGCGGGGACGTCCTGGGGGCCGGCGGTGGTCACGGGGTGGAGCGTACGGGCGCGGGGTGCCGTCTTGCGGTCCGGCACGCCGCATCGCGCGTCGGCCGCGAGCACTACGCTGATCGGGCACCCAGCACCCGGCCCCGCCGCGGTCGTCGCGCGCGCACGCGCACCTCGACGAGACGCAGGGCCGACGACTCGAAGGAGCACTCCTCGCATGGCTGAAACGGCGACTGGAACGGCGCAGATCGGCGTCACCGGACTGGCGGTCATGGGCCGCAACCTGGCGCGCAACTTCGCGCGCAACGGGTTCACGGTCGCGATCCACAACCGCTCGTACGCCAAGACCCAGTCCCTGGTCGACGACCATGGCGACGAGGGCACGTTCGTCCCCTCGGAGTCGGTCGAGGACTTCGTCGCGTCGCTCGAGCGTCCGCGCAAGATCGTCGTCATGGTCAAGGCCGGCGGCCCTACCGACGCGGTCATCGACGAGCTCGTGCCGCTGCTGGACGAGGGCGACATCGTCGTGGACGCCGGCAACGCGCACTTCCCGGACACCATCCGGCGCGAGAACGCGCTGAGCGCCAAGGGTCTGCACTTCGTCGGCTCCGGCGTCTCGGGTGGCGAGGAGGGCGCGCTGCTGGGCCCGTCGATCATGCCCGGCGGCACCGCGAAGTCCTACGAGAGCCTGGGCCCGATCCTGGAGAAGATCTCCGCCAAGGTCGACGGCGTCCCGTGCTGCACGTACGTGGGTCCCGACGGCGCCGGCCACTTCGTCAAGATGGTGCACAACGGCATCGAGTACGCCGACATGCAGCTCATCGCGGAGGCGTACGACCTGCTCAAGCAGGGGCTGGGGGCCTCCGCCGCGGAGATCGGCCAGATCTTCGCGGAGTGGAACACGGGCGACCTGGAGTCGTTCCTCATCGAGATCACCGCCGACGTGCTGCAGCACGTGGACGCCGCGACCGGCTCGGCGTTCGTCGACATCGTGCTCGACCAGGCCGAGCAGAAGGGCACCGGCCGCTGGACCGTGCAGAACGGCCTGGACCTCGGCGTCCCGATCACCGGCATCGCCGAGGCGACGTTCGCGCGCGCCCTGTCCGGTGGTGTCCCGCAGCGCGAGGCCGCCGTCGGCGTGCTCCCCGCGCACACCACGCCGTGGGACGTGACCGACCGGGACACCTTCATCGAGGACGTGCGGCTCGCCCTGTACGCGTCGAAGGTCGTCGCGTACTCGCAGGGCTTCGACCAGATCGCGGCCGCCTCGGAGCAGTTCGGCTGGGACATCGACCGCGGTGCCATGGCCCGCATCTGGCGTGGCGGCTGCATCATCCGGGCGCGCTTCCTCAACCGCATCACCGAGGCGTACGAGCGTGACGCGCACCTGCCGCTGCTGCTCGCCGACGAGTACTTCACCGGAGCGGTCGGCAACGGCGTGGAGGCGTGGCGCCGCATCGTGTCCGGTGCGGCGCTGCACGGCGTGCCCACGCCGGCGTTCTCCTCCTCGCTCGCGTACTACGACGGTGTCCGGGCCGAGCGTCTGCCCGCCGCGCTGATCCAGGCGCAGCGCGACTTCTTCGGTGCCCACACCTACCGCCGCACCGACCGCGAGGGCACGTTCCACACGACGTGGTCGGGCGACCGCACCGAGCAGGACGCGTGACGCAGCCGGCCGACGGGCTGCGGGGCGTCCCCCTGCAGCCCGTCATCCTCGGCGCCGACATCGGCGTGTACGCCCTGGCGCGTTCGTTCCACGAGGCGTACGGCGTGACGTCGATCGTCGTCGCAGGGGCCGCGCTCGGGCCGGTCGCGCACTCGCGCATCGTCGAGCACGAGATCGTCGCCGACGGGCACGACGCGCGTCAGCTCGTCGACCGGCTGCTGGCGGTCGCGGATCGGCTGTCCGACCGTCGGCTGGTGCTCATGGCCAACTCGGACTGGCTGGTGCGCGTGGTCGTCGAGCACCGCGAGGAGCTCGAGCCGTTCTACGTGGTGCCGTTCCTGTCCGCGGACCTGCTGGCCCGCATCTCCGACAAGGCGACCTTCGCGGAGATCTGTGCCGACCTCGACATCTCGGTGCCGCGCACCCTGGTGCAGACGTTCGGCGACGGTTCGCCGGACGTCGTCGTCGACCTGGAGTACCCGCTGATCGCGAAGGCGGCGAGCAGCGCGGACTACCAGGACGTCGAGTTCGCGGGCAAGAAGAAGGTCTTCGAGATCGCGACGCCCGACGAGCTCGTCTGGCTGTGGGGCGCGCTGCGCGAGGCCGGCTACCAGGGCCGTTTCGTGGTCCAGGAGCTCGTGCCGGGCGACGACACGCAGATGCGTTCGGTCACGGCGTACGTGGACAGCCGCGGCGTGACGACCCTGCTGTGCTCCGCGCACGTGCTCCTCGAGGAGCACACGCCGTCCGGGCTGGGCAACCCCGCCGCCATGTTCACCTACCGCGACGACGAGATGCTGGCCCAGGCGGCGCGCTTCCTGGAGGCGACCGGCTACCGCGGGTTCGCCAACTTCGACGTCAAGGTGGACCCGCGCACCGGGCAGTTCCGCTTCTTCGAGGTGAACCCGCGCATCGGGCGGAACAACTACTACGTCACCGCTGCGGGGGCCAACCCGATGCGGTTCGTGGTGGACGACCACGTGCACGGCGTGGAGGTCGAGCCCGTCGTCGTCGACACGTCGGTGCTCTACGCGGTGGTCCCGCACCGCCTGCTGCTGCGGTACGTGCTGGACCCGGCGCTGGCCGGGCAGGTGCGCACGCTCATCCGCGCGAAGAAGACGGCCCACCCGCTGCGCTACCGGGCGGACCGCTCGCCGCGTCGGCGCGCTTACGTCTTCGCCGCGCTGGTCAACCAGGTGCGCAAGTTCCGGCGCTGGTACCCGGCCGTCACCGAGACGGGCTTCTAGACACGACGAAGGCGCCGGGGAGCAGCTCCCCGGCGCCTTCGTCGTGCGTGCGTCAGCCCAGCTCGGACGTTCCCGAGTACAGGTGCAGGACGGGCACCTGCAGCTCCTCACGGGCGCGGCTGGCCCAGTCCTGGTGGAACGTGTCCTGCCACGCGTGCGGGTAGGTGACGACCGCGATCTCGCGGGCCCCCTCCTCGACACCGCGCCGCAGCGCGGGCAGCGGATCGTCCTCGACGACCGTGCCGGTCGCGGCGCGGCCCGCGGCCTCGAACTCGGCGAGCGTCGCGGCCAGGCGCTCGGCGGCGGTGGCCTCGGCCTCCGGCTTGCTGGGCTCCTTGCCGATGAGGCGGTCGAACGCCTCCTTGAGCTCGCCCAGGCCCAGGTTGTCGACGATGGTCGGCAGCAGCGGCTGGTCGGAGTCCGCGGGGATCAGCACGCGGTACTCGAGCACCTCGCCCTCGTGCAGGGCGAGCAGGTGCTCGATGTCGACGGCGGCCAGCGTGTCCTCCGCGAGGACCAGGATGGTGTCGGTCACACGTCGAGCCTAGACGCTGCCACGCGTTCGACCTGCCAGCGGCCCAGCAGGGTCCCGTCGGCGTGCAGCAGGTGGCGGGCGACGAGGCGGCGCGGCGGGTCGAGCCAGTCGTCGGTGCTCAGGACGCGTGGGGCCGGCCCGCCGACGAGCAGGGGGCTCCAGGTCAGGCACACCTCGTCGACCAGGTCCGCGGCGACCAGCTGTGCGAGCAGACCCGGACCGCCCTCGGCCAGGACGCTGCTCAGGCCGCGTGCGGCCAGTGCGCTGAGCGCGGCGCCCAGGTCGACGCCGCGACCGCTGCCCGTGGCGATCACGTGATCGCCGCCGATGCGCCGCCGCAGGTCCTCCAGGTCCGGGCAGTCGGGCGTGGTGAGGACGAACGGGGGACGGTCGGCGTCGAGCAGCGTCGCCGGTACGGCGCCGCTGGCCGAGACGACGGCCAGCTCGATCACGTCGCGCCGACCTCGTCGTCGGCGCTCGGCGGCCAGCTCTGCGGGGACGTCCAGGGCGGTGTACCCCTCGTCGCGCGCGGTGCCGGCCCCGATCACGACGACATCGGCGAGGGTGCGAAGGACCTGGAAGACGCGGTGGTCGGCGGGGCCGTTGATCGAGCCGCTGACCTCGTCGGCCCCCGTCGCGCCGCCGTCCACGGTGCTGACCATGTTCGCGCGCACGTGCCTGCCAGAGGCGTCGTCGAACAGCGCGAGCAGCTCGGACTCGTCGTCGCGCGGGTCCAACCGGCGGGCGTCGTCGACGGGGAGGAGCAGGTCGAGGGCGGGGGAGTCGCTCACGCAGCCACGCTACCGGCGCCATCCATCGCGCACCCGGCGGGCCCCGCGGACGGTCGTGTTCTGCCTTTCGGTCGAATAGCGGCAGAGATGCAGCACACGACCGGTCGGGCTCGTCTGCCGGTGGCGGATCTGCCGCGGGCAGATTCGCCGGCGGCGGCGACCTCGGGCGTGTGACGGTCGGTGAGTCGGAACCCACACCTGGAGGACACCGTGCACCAGACGTTCGGCCGCACCGCGGCACCACCCGTCCGCCCGTTCGACGACGACCTGTCGACGCGACTCCTGCACCAACGCATCGTGGTCCTGGGGCAGGAGGTCGACGACGCCGTCGCCAACCGGATCTGCGCCCAGCTGCTGCTGCTGTCCGCGGAAGACCCGCGCCGCGACATCGCGCTGTACATCAACTCGCCGGGGGGCTCGATCAGCGCAGCGCTTGCCATGTACGACACCATGCGGCTCATCCCCAACGACGTCTCGACGCTCGCCATGGGTCTGGCCGCCAGCGCCGGGCAGTTCCTGCTCAGCGCGGGCACGCCCGGCAAGCGCTACGCCATGCGGCACGCGCGCGTGCTCATGCACCAGCCGTCCGGCGGTATCGGCGGCACGGCCGTGGACATCGCGATCCAGGCGCAGAACCTGGCCCACGTGAAGCGCACCATGCAGGAGCTCACCGCGGAGCACACGGGCCAGGACGTCGCGACGATCGAGCGCGACGCCGACCGCGACCGCTGGTTCACCGCCGCGGAGGCGCTGGACTACGGGTTCGTCGATCGCGTGGTCGAGCAGCTCGACGACGTGCGCCCCGACGCGGCACGGAAGGTGGGGTTGTGATGGCCGGCCAGTACACGATCCCGGTGGTCGTCGAGCAGCGACCGCACGGCGAGCGGACGGCCGACGTCTACTCGCGGCTGCTCTCGGACCGGATCATCTTCCTGGGCACGGAGATCGACGACGGCGTCGCGAACGTGATCATCGCGCAGCTGCTGCACCTGGCCTCCGAGAGCCAGGAGTCGCCCATCCACCTCTACATCAACTCGCCGGGCGGCTCGATCACGGCGCTGCTGGCCGTCTACGACACCATCCGCTACATCAAGCCGCCGGTCGCGACGTTCTGCCTGGGGCAGGCGGCGTCCGCCGCAGCGGTGCTGCTGGCCGCGGGGACGCCGGGCCAGCGGCACGTGCTCGAGCACGCGCGGGTGCTGCTCCACCAGCCGTCCGGCGGCGGCGAGGGGACCGCGGCGGACCTGGAGATCCAGGCGCGCGAGATCCTGCGGATGCGTGAGCAGGTCGAGCAGATCCTGGCGCGGCACACGGGTCAGCCGGTCGAGAAGCTGCGGCTCGACACCGACCGCGACCTGATCCTCACCGCGGAGCAGGCCGTCGCCTACGGGGTCGCGGACCGCGTCGTCGCCACACTGAAGGAGGCCGCCGCCGCGTGACGTACCCGGTGGCGGGGACCTTCACCGGTTCCCGCCACCCGCGTCTCCCCGGTCGGCCGGGACGGCTGCGGCGATCCGTCCGCGGCCGGTGTCAGGCGGCGAGGAGGAGGCTGTTCGCCGGGCCGCGCACGGACGTGGTGAGCATCGAGAGGACGGCGGACGGAGAGTCGGCCGCGAGGTCGACGACGATGCGGCCCTCCGCGGCGGCGAGCTGGGCGTGCGCCGCGCCGACGAGATCGACGAGCCGCATGCCGAGCGCGCGGCAGATCGCGACGAGCACCTCGGACGACGCCTCCTTGCGGCCACGCTCGACCTCGGACAGGTATGCCAGCGATACGCGCGCGTCGTCGGCGACGTCGCGCAACGTGCGACCCTGGTCCTCGCGTCGCTCGCGCAGGATGCCGCCGACGAGGTGCCGCAGCAGGGGTTGGGTGCGAACGAGCTCGATGGTCATCGGGGCCTCCTCGTCCAGCACGGGCGACCGCCGCCCGCATCGCCACGCTAGCGCGGCACAGCATGCCGGACGGTCCCCGAGCGTTCTGCCCTGAGCAGACAGCGCCCATGACGCGGCACCGTGCGCAGTGTTCTCCGCGCCGAGCGCGAACGACGCTGCGCGCGAGCACGGGCACGCGGGGTCAGGAAGGAGCGAGCGTCTCCGTCAGGGCGGCGACGTCGCCCACGACGACGACCGCCGGGTTGCCGACGCCGCGCTCAGCGGCGATCGCCGCGATGGTCGCGAGCGTGCCCGTCGTCGTGCGCTGCGTGGGGAGCGTGCCGTTCTCGACGACGGCGACCGGGGTCTGCGGGTCGCGGCCGTGCTCGACGAGGGCCGCGGCATGCCCGGCGAGCTGCGCCACACCCATGAGCAGCACCAACGTGCCGTCGAGTCGGGCGAGCGTCGGCCAGTCGGGCAACGCGTCGTGCGCGGACAGGACCGTGAACTGCCGCGCCACGCCGCGGTGGGTCACCGGGATGCCCGCCGCACCGGGGACCGCGATCGCGCTGGTCACGCCGGGCACGACCTCGACGGGGACGCCCGCCTCGAGGCACGCGGCGAGCTCCTCGCCGCCGCGGCCGAGCACGAACGGGTCGCCGCCCTTGAGGCGGACGACCCGCAGGCCGGCTTGCGCCCGCTCGACGAGCACCGCGTTGATCTGCGTCTGCGTCAGGGTGTGCGCGTGCGGGGACTTGCCTGCCTCGATGACCTCGACCGACGCGTCCAGCTCGGCGAGCAGGGCGCGCGGCGCGAGCCGGTCGACGACGACGACGTCGGCCTCGGCCAGCGCCCGCCGGCCGCGGGTCGTGATGAGGCCCGGATCGCCCGGACCGCCCCCGACGAGCGTCACGTGCCCGGTCCCGGTGCGGTGACGGCGCACCGGCAGCGCTCCGGTGTCGAGCAGGAGCGCGATCGCCGAGCGCAGGGCGGTCGCCCGACGCGGGTCGCCGCCGGCGTTGACGGCGACGGAGACGTCGCCCGACCGTGCCACCGCGGCGCTCCAGGCGCTCGATGCGGAGGCGTCGTCGGCCCGGACGCACCACAGCCGCAGCGCGTGGGCGTCGGCCGCAACCTGGTCGTCGACCATGCGGTCGCCCGTCGCGGTGTGGACCAGCCACGCGTCGTCGAGGTCGGCGCTGAGGTAGTCACGCCGCACCCAGGTGACGAGTGCGGAGCCGACCAGATCGGCCAGGTCCTCGCAGATCGCGGGTGCCACGACCAGCACGTCGGCACCGTCCTCGACGAGCGTCGCCGCACGTCGGGCCGCGACCGGACCCCCGCCGACGACGACGACGCGCCGTGCGGCGAGGTCCAGCCACAGCGGGTGCCGCGAGGTCATATCCCGGCCCCGGCCAACCAGTCGGAGTCGTTGTCCGCGGCGGGGTCCACGGGCGTCAGCGCGTCCAGCAGCGTCCGCCCGACCATGCCCGCGGCCAGCGTCGCTCCGTCGGCCGCGTCGACGAGCAGGAACCCGCCGGTGCGCCGGTGGCTCGCGTACTCGTCGAGCGCCACCGGCTCGGCGAGGCGCAGCACGACGCGGCCGATGGCGTTGAGGCCGAGCGCCGACGGGGCGGCGTCCGACGACGTGTCGGTCGCGTCGACCGCGTGCAGCGTGTCGGTGCCCTTCCACTGCTCGACCGTCAGCGTGTCGACGTCGAGGCGCGCGTTGACCTCGCGCAGCAGGGCACGGACCGTGCGCGTGCCGATCCGGACCAGCAGGCGCTGGCCCAGCACCGAGCGCTTCTCGGCCAGCCAGCACACGGTGCCGACCAGGTCCTGGCCGGTCTGCGCGGGCGCCGCGGTGGGCACCAGCAGGTCGCCGCGGGAGATGTCGACGTCGTCGGCCAGCCGCAGCGTCACCGACAGCGGTGCGTGCGCCTCGTCGAGCGGCCCGTCGAACGTGTCGATGCCGACCACCCGGCTCGTCTTGCCCGACGGCAGCACCGTGAGCTCGTCGCCGACGCGCACCACTCCCGACGCGATCTTGCCGGCGTAGCCGCGGTAGTCCGGGTGCTCCGCGTTGCGCGGGCGGATGACCACCTGCACCGGGAAACGGAAGTCCTCCGTGCGCGGGTCGCGCAGCACCGGGACGGCCTCGAGGTGCTCGAGCAGCGTGGGCCCCGAGTACCAGGGCGTGCGCGACGAGCGGTCCACGACGTTGTCGCCGTCGAGTGCGGACAGCGGCACGGCGACCACGTCGGTCAGGCCCAGCCCGGTGGCGTAGGACGTGAAGTCGTCGGCGATGGCCCGGAAGACGGACTCGTCGAAGTCGACCAGGTCCATCTTGTTCACGGCGAGCACGACGTGCGGCACGCCCAGCAGCGCGGTGATCGTCGCGTGCCGGCGCGTCTGCTCCAGCACTCCCTTGCGGGCGTCGACGAGCACGATCGCGAGCTCGGCGGTCGACGCGCCCGTGACCATGTTCCGCGTGTACTGCACGTGCCCGGGCGTGTCCGCCAGCACGAACGCGCGCGTCGCCGTGGAGAAGTAGCGGTACGCCACGTCGATCGTGATGCCCTGCTCACGCTCGGCCCGCAGACCGTCGGTCAGGAGCGCCAGGTCGACCTGCCCGCCGCCGCGCGCCGCTGTCGCGGCCTCGACGGCGGAGAGCTGGTCGGCCAGGACCGACTTGGTGTCGTAGAGCAGGCGGCCGATCAGGGTCGACTTGCCGTCGTCGACGGAACCGGCCGTGGCCAGGCGCAGCAGGTCGCGCTGCGCGTGGTCGGCCGGCGCGGCGGCGCTCTCAGTGCTCAACGTCGTCGTACCCATCAGAAGTAGCCCTCACGCTTGCGGTCCTCCATGGCGGCCTCGGAGGCCCGGTCGTCGGCGCGGGTGGCCCCGCGCTCGGTCAGGCGGCTCGCGCCGACCTCGGCGATCACCTCGGGCACGGTCGCCGCGGTGGACTCCACCGCACCCGTGCAGCTCATGTCGCCGACGGTGCGGTAGCGCACGCGGCGGGTCTCGAGCGTCTCGGTCGGCTTCGGCCCGCCCCACTCGCCGGGGGCCAGCCACATGCCGTCGCGCAGGAACACCTCGCGGTCGTGGCTGTAGTAGATCGACGGCAGGTCGATCTCCTCGCGCTCGATGTAGCGCCACACGTCCAGCTCGGTCCAGTTGGACAGCGGGAAGACGCGCACGTGCTCGCCGGGCTTGTGCCGACCGTTGTACAGGTCCCACAGCTCGGGGCGCTGGCGGCGCGGGTCCCACTGCCCGAACTCGTCACGCAGGGAGAACATCCGCTCCTTGGCGCGCGCCTTCTCCTCGTCGCGGCGGCCGCCGCCGAACACCGCGTCGAACCGGTTGGCCGTGATGCCGTCCAGCAGCGGCACGGTCTGCAGCGGGTTGCGCGAGCCGTCGGGGCGCTCGACGACGCGACCGTCGTCGATGGCGTCCTGCACGCTCGCGACCACGAGCCGCAGGCCGTAGCGCGCCACGACGTCGTCGCGGTAGGCGATGACCTCGGGGAAGTTGTGCCCGGTGTCGACGTGCATGAGCGTGAACGGCACGGGCGCGGGCCAGAAGGCCTTGCGTGCCAGGTGCAGCATCACGATCGAGTCCTTGCCGCCGCTGAACAGCAGCACCGGCCGCTCGAACTCGCCCGCCACCTCACGCATGACGTGGATGGCCTCGGACTCCAGCGCGTCGAGCTGGGTCAGGGTCGTGCTGGTGCTCATGTGTGCAGACCGCATTCCGTCTTGGAGGTACCGGACCAGCGCCCCGCGCGCGGGTCCTCGCCGGGCGCGACGGCCCGCGTGCACGGCTCGCACCCGATCGAGGCGTAGCCGGCCTGGCGCAGGGGGTTGAGCACGACGTGCTCGGCCTCGACGAACGCGTCGACGTCGTCCTGCGTCCACGCGGCCAGGGGGTTGAGCTTGACCTTGCCGCGCTTGGCGTCCCAGCCGACGACCTTGATGTCCGTGCGGGTGGGGGCGTCCTCGCGACGCATGCCGGTGACCCACGCCGAGTAGGGCGCGAGGCCGCGCTCGAGCGGCTCGACCTTGCGCATGGCGCAGCACAGGTTGGGGTCGCGGTCGTGCAGGCGCGGACCGTGCTCGGCGTCCTGCTGCTCGACCGTGGTCAGCGGCAGGACCGTGCGCAGCGAGATGTCCGTGAAGTCGGCGTAGTAGTCGCGCGTGCCCAGGGTCTCGGCGAAGTGGTAGCCGGTGTCGAGGAAGATGACGTCGACGCCGGGGACGGCCTGGGCGGCGAGGTGCACGAGCACCTCGTCGCCCATCGACGACGCGACCACCAGGTCGGAGCCGAACGTGCGGCCGGCCCACGCCAGGATCTCGCGCGGGTGCGCACCCTCGAGGTCGCGCCCGGCCTGCTCGGCCAGCTCGCGCAGGTCGACGTCGCTCACGTGCGTGTCCAGGACGGTCATGACGGAACCCCTCTCAGGCCGACGAAGCGCAGGGCGAAGACTCGCGCGCACGAGCGGCACTCCCACTCGCCGTGCTTCTCGCCGGCGGGGACCAGGTCCTCGTCGGCGCAGAAGGGGCAGTAGTAGGGGACCGCGCGCTGGCCGGACTCGCTCATCGCAGGTCCTCCTCGGCCGCTCGCTGCGTCCACTGGGCGAACAGCTCGCCCTCGGTGCGCTGCTCGTCGAACCGTCGGGTGACGCGCTCGATGTAGTCGGGCAGCTCCTCGGCAGGAACGCGCAGGCCACGCAGGGTCTTCCCGAGCCCGCTTGTCAGGCCCAGGCCGCCACCCAGGTGCACCTGGTAGCCGTCCTCGCCGCCGGCGAGCGCGCCCTTGAGGCCGATGTCGGCCGTCTGGATGCGCGCGCACGAGTTGGGGCAGCCGTTGAGGTTGATGGTGATGGGCTGGTCGAACGTCGGCAGCCGGTCCTCGAGCTCGCCGACGAGCGCCGTGGCGCGCGCCTTGGTCTCGACGATGGCGAGCTTGCAGAACTCGATGCCGGTGCACGCCATGGTGCCGCGGCGGAACGTCGAGGCGGACCGCACGGCGAGGCCCAGGTCCTCGAGCCCCTCGACGAGGGGGTCGACGCGGTCGGCAGCGACGTCCAGGACGACGAGCTTCTGCTCGACGGTCAGGCGCAACCGGTCCGATCCGGCGGTCTCCATGAGGTCGGCGATGCCGGTCAGGATCTCGCCGGAGATGCGGCCGACCGTCGGGGCGACGCCGACGTAGAACTGCCCGTCGGCCTGCGGGTGGACGCCCACGTGGTCACGGCGACCGGTCGGCGGCGGGGGCGGCTCGGGGCCGTCGGGCAGCGTGTAGCCCAGGTACTCGCCCTCCAGCACGTCGCGGAAGACCTGCGGCCCCCAGTCCGCGACCAGGAACTTCAGGCGGGCACGCGTGCGCAACCGGCGGTAGCCGTAGTCGCGGAAGATGCTGACGACGCCCACCCAGACCTCGGGGATCTGCTCGAGCGTGACGAACGTGCCCAGGCGCACGCCCAGCTTGGGGTTGGTGGACAGGCCGCCCCCGACCCACAGGTCGAAGCCGGGGCCGAGCTCGGGGTGCACGACGCCGACGAACGCGACGTCGTTGATCTCGTGCGCGACGTCGTGGTGCGGTGAGCCGGAGATGGCGGTCTTGAACTTGCGCGGGAGGTTGGAGAAGCGCGGGTCGCCGATGTAGTTGTCGACGATCGCGCGCACGGCGGGCGTGCCGTCGATGATCTCGTCGGCCGCGACACCCGCGACGGGCGAGCCGAGCACGACGCGCGGGCAGTCGCCGCACGCCTCCTGCGTGGACAGGCCCACGGCCTCGAGGCGGCGCCAGATCTCCGGCACGTCCTCGACGCGGATCCAGTGCAGCTGGATGTTCTGCCGGTCCGTGACGTCGGCCGTGCCGCGGCCGAACTCGACCGAGATGCCGGCGATCGTGCGCAGCTGTTCGAGCGAGAGGGCGCCGCCGTCGCAGCGGACGCGCAGCATGAAGTACTCGTCGTCGAGCTCGTGGGGCTCCAGCGTCGCGGTCTTGCCGCCGTCGATCCCGGGCTTGCGCTGCGTGTAGAGCCCCCACCAGCGCATGCGTCCGCGCAGGTCGTCGGGGGCGATCGAGGCGAAGCCCTCCTTGGAGTAGACCTCCTCGATGCGAGCACGCACGTTGAGCGCGTCGTCGTCCTGCTTGAACTGCTCGTTGCCGTTGAGGGCCTCACGCTGGTCGAAGGCCCACTGGCCTTCGTTGCGCGCTGCGGGTGGGGCGATCCGGGTCTGCGCCATGTGGCGCTACCTCCGAGGGGTTCGTGGACGTGCGGCTGCGCCTGGAACCCGGAGCAACCGGGCTCTCGCATCGGGCGCGGACCGCGCGCCCTGATGGGGGGTGGGGGCGAGGTCAGATGCTCCGCAGACAGCGGCACATGCACATGCCGGCAGCCGCGTGGACGGCACAACAGTGCCGACACGCACGCTCGAACCCGGACGTCATCACCCGCACAGCCTGTCACGCGAAGTGCCACCCGAGAACCAGGCTTCCGCATGATGAGATCCTCTGCTCGAAGTCTGGACTTCCGCGCGATCCACGTAGGCTGATCGATCGTGACTCCTGAGCAGGACGTGTCGGCGCCCCCCGCATCGGCCCCCGCCGTCGCGTCGCTCGTCGGCCGACGACCGCAGGTTCCCACCGAGCGCCTCCTGGCCGAGCTCGTGCCGCCGCGCCATTTCGAGCAGGCGTCCTTCGACTCCTACGTGCCCGACGCCGCGCACCCGTCACAGGCCGCCACGGTCGCGCGGTTGCGGTCCGCGGCCGACGAGATCCGGAGCGGTGCCAAGGGCGGCCTGCTGCGGCGTCGGCGCCGACCGGTGGCGGTCTACCTGGACGGCGGCTTCGGTGTCGGCAAGACCCACCTGCTCACGTCGCTCGCGCACGCCGTGGGTGACGCCGCGTACGGCACCTTCGTCGAGTACACGAACCTGGTGGGGGCGCTCGGGTTCCTCCCGACGGTCGAGGCGCTCGCGACCCGTCGGCTGGTCTGCATCGACGAGTTCGAGCTCGACGACCCGGGGGACACCGTCCTCATGTCGCGCCTGCTGCGCGAGCTCGCCGACCGCGGCGTGGCGCTGGCGGCGACGTCCAACACGCTGCCCGGTTCGCTGGGCGAGGGACGGTTCGCGGCCGACGACTTCCTGCGCGAGATCCAGGCGTTGGCGGACCGGTTCGAGGTGCTGCGCGTCGACGGCGAGGACTACCGGCACCGCTCCGTGGTCACGGACGCGGAGGGTCTGCCGCAGGAGGTCGTCGTCGCCGGGGCGAACGCGCGCGACGACGCGACGCTCGACGACTTCGGTGCGCTGCTCGACCACCTCGCGACCGTCCACCCGAGCCGCTACGGTGCGCTCCTGGACGGCGTCGGCCTCGTCGGCCTGACGGGGGTGCACGCGGTCCCGACGCAGGACGTGGCGCTGCGCCTCGTGGTGCTCGTCGACCGCCTCTACGACCGCGACGTGCCCGTGCTGCTGGGCGGAACGGGCGAGCGCGCGCTGTTCTCCGACGAGATGCTGGCCGGCGGCTACCGCAAGAAGTACTACCGGGCTCTCTCGCGGCTCGGCTCGCTGGCCGCCGACGGGCAGGCGCTGCTCGCGGGTTAGCGTGGTCGCCATGACGAACCTCGACGGGTACGTGGCGGGCATGACGTGGGGCTGGACCGGCGTGCGGGGCACGTGGGGCGGCGCCGAGGCCGAGCGGTCCATGGACCTCATGGTCGAGCGGCTGGGCGTGACGTGGACGGCCATCACGTTCGGCGCCCTGCAGGACACGGCGCAGTCCACGCAGATCCGGTTCCGCGACGAGCCGACGGTCACCGACGACGAGGTGCGTTGGGCGATCCGCGCCGCGCACTCCCGGGGTCTGAACGTGGTCCTCAAACCCGTCGTCAACGTCGCCGACGGAACGTGGCGCGCGCACATCAACTTCTTCGACGTCGACGTCCCGCCCGAGCCGAAGTGGTCGGACTGGTTCGCCTCCTACACGGACTTCGTCGTCCACCACGCCCGCATCGCGGCCGACGAGGGTGTCGAGATGCTCTGCATCGGCTGCGAGATGGTGCAGACCGACCGCCGGGCCGACGAGTGGCGCGCGCTGATCGCGGCCGTGCGCGACGTCTACGACGGCCTCATCACCTACAACTGCGACAAGTACCAGGAGGACCACGTCACGTGGTGGGACGCCGTCGACGTCATCTCGTCGTCCGGCTACTACCCGGCGGGCGACTGGGAGAACCAGCTCGACCGCATCGCGCCCGTGGTGGCGACGCACGGCAAGCCGTTCGTCTTCATGGAGGCCGGCTGCCCCAGCCGCGTCGGGTCGCCCGACCTGCCCAACGACTGGAACCTCGAGGGCGCACCGTCGCAGCAGGCGCAGGTCGACTGGTACGAGGCGGCGTTCACCGCGTGCGCCGGCCGACCCTGGGTGCGGGGCTTCATGCTGTGGGACTGGCCGGCGCGTCTGTACGACGAGGGCGACGCGGCGACGAACGACGACTACTGCATGTTCGGCAAGGCCGCCGAGGCGACGGTGCGCGAGGCGTACGCCCGGGCCATCGGGAGCTGAGGACGCCCGACGACCCGGTCGCCTACTGCCAGAGCTCCGCGACGCTCGCGACCAGCCCGACCCCCTGCTCGTGCCCCGCGCGCGCGGCGTCGGGTCGGAGCGACAGATCCATGCCGCGCGCGCCGAACAGGTGCTCGGCGTCCGGCGTGGGGAACACCGTGAGCACCTCGCTGCCGGCCGCGTGGAGAGCCTCGACCTGCGTCTGCAGGTGCGTCCCCCAGGCGAACGGGTGCAGCGACCTGCCGCCGAACGGCGAGAGCACGAGCACGCGGGCTGCGCCCGTGGCGAGGTCCGCGTTCTCCGCGTTGGCCCGGTAGCCGCCGTCGATGTACAGGTCGTCGCCGATGCGGTACGGCAGCCCGCTCGAGCAGCTGGCGGCGACGGCGTCGACCAGGTCGACGCCGCTGTCCCGATCGAACGTCACCGGTGCCGCGGTATGCGCGTCGACGGCCGTGACGAGCACCCGCCGCTCCGGCCACCGTGCGTCCGGCAGCCGCGCGGCGACGGTGGCGCGCCACCGCTGCGACCACGTCCCGTCTGCGCCGGCGTCGAGCTCGAGCGCCGCGGTGCCCAGCCGGTGGCGCAGGTCGGCGATCCCCGACGAGGCCGCGATGGTGTCCTGGAGCCGTTGGAGCTGGTCGGGCACGGGTCGACCCGGGTTCCGCTCGCGTGCCGGTGCGCCCGTGGCGCGCGGGACAGCGGTCCGGGCCGCCGCGTACAGCTCAGGCAGGGGTGTGCCGACGACCTGAGCGGCCGCGGTCGAACCGGCCGAGGTGCCGATCGTCAGGTCGGCTGCCGTCACGTCGACGCCGGCCTCCGCCAGGCCTGCCAGGAGTCCGATCAACCAGGCGTTGCCGGTCGACCCGCCTCCACCGAGGACGAGGGCCCGCTCAGGAGCGGGTGAAGAAGATGGGGAGCTCATGCCGATCGCCTCTCGCGATGGGTGGGTCGGCGCTCCCGGTGGCTGTGTCAGCCGTGGACCGTGGACAGCGGGGGAGCGCCTGTGATGGACACTGCGTGCATCGGGCTCACCTCCTCCGGTCTGATCACGATCGTGGCGACGCTACCACCCGCCTCGTCTCACCTCGCTCTCTTTTCCACCGACCTGGAGTTCCACCGACCTGGAGCCTCCGGCCGGTGCTCAGCCGACGGGCAGGATCGCGTCGGTCAGGTGGTTCGGGGTGCCGAACCGGTGCGCGGTGATGCTGACGGCCTGCTCGCGCAGGAACGGCAGCAGCTCGACCCTCCCGGACTCGGTCGCCTCGTGGTCCCACACGGCGACGTCCGGACGGCCGCCGGTCGCGTCGGCGAGCGACGACGCGGGAGCGCCCAGCAGGCGGACGCGACCGCCGGCCAGGGCGCCGACGCGGACCTGCCACGTGGCCTCGTCCTCGACGTGGACCTCGTCGGCGACGGCCCTGACGGCGTCGCCCAGCTCGCGGGGGAGCCCGACGGCCGTCGAGACGACGATGTGCGCGCGGGCCGCCGACGCGGCGGCGACGACGCGGGCGAGCGTAGCCACCGGGTGGCCGTCGGCGAGCCGCACCAGCACCGGGTCGCCGTAGGGCAGGTGCCGCAGCACGTTGCGCTCGGCGGTCAGCCCCGTGACGTCGGTCGCGGCGAAGCGGCTCGCGAGCGCGAGGGCATCGCTGCGCGCACCGCGTTCGACGAAGGCGCTGTCGCGGTCGTCGAGCGCCGCGAACCCGGCCGTCACCACGGCCTGGGCGCCGGTGTCGAGGACCGACGAACCGTCGTGCGCCTGCGCGCTCGACCACGTGCCCAGGCCGTCGAGGTAGCTCGGGCCGCCCGCCTTGGTGCCCGGCCCGACCGCCGAGCGCTTCCAGCCGCCGAACGGCTGGCGGCGCACGATCGCGCCCGTGATGCCGCGGTTGACGTACAGGTTCCCGGCCTGGATCGTGCGCAGCCACGTGTCGATCTCGGCCGGGTCCAGCGCGTGCAGCCCGGCGGTGAGGCCGTAGTCGACGTCGTTGGCGATGGCGATCGCCTCGGGCAGGTCGTCGGCCGTCATGACCGACAGCACCGGGCCGAAGTACTCGGTGAGGTGCGAGGGTGCCCCGCGGCGGACGCCGGTCCGGATCCCGGGGCTCCACAGGCGCCCGGTGTCGTCGAGACGACGCGGTTCGAGCGCCCAGCGCTCCCCGGGGGCCAGGCGCGTGAGGCCGGAGAGCAGCTTGCCGGCGGCCGGCTCGATGACCGGGCCGACCTGCGTGCGCGGGTCGTCGGGGTAGCCGACGACGAGCGACGAGGCGGCGTCGAGGAGCTGGTCGTGGAATCGGCGCGAGCGTGCCACGGATCCGACGAGGACGACCAGCGACGCCGCCGAGCACTTCTGCCCGGCGTGCCCGAACGCCGAGGCCACGACGTCCTTGACCGCCAGGTCCAGGTCGGCGCTCGGGGTCACGATGATTGCGTTCTTGCCGCTCGTCTCCGCGAGGAGCGGCAGGTCGGGGCGGAAGTCGCGGAACAGGTCCGCGGTCTCGTAGGCGCCCGTGAGGATGACGCGGTCCACGCCGGGGTGCGCGACGAGCTCACGGCCCAGGTGCTGCTCGTCGACCTGCACCAGGCGCAGCACGTCACGCGGGACGCCGGCCTCCCACAGGACGTCGGCCAGCACGGCACCGCACCGCTCGGCCGGCCCCGCCGGCTTGAGGACGACGGCCGAACCGCTCGCGAGCGCCGCGAGCGTCGAGCCCGCCGGGATCGCGACGGGGAAGTTCCACGGCGGGGTCACGAGCGTGAGCCGGGCTGGCGTGAAGCGGGCGCCGTCCACGTGCTCGAGGTCGCGCGCGAGCTCGGCGTAGTAGTGCGCGAAGTCGATCGCCTCGCTGACCTCGGGGTCGCCCTGGTCGATCGTCTTGCCGGTCTCGGCCGCCATGACCTCGAGCAGCTCGCCGCGCCGGGCCTCCAGCGCGTCGCCGACGCGGTGCAGGAGGGCGGCGCGCTCGTCCGCCGGCAGTGCGGCCCACGCGACGGCCGCCGCGCGGGCGCTCTCCACCGTCTCGTCCACCTGCGCGGCCGTGGTCACGCGCGCGGCGTCGATGCCCGCGACGCCGGCCGTCGACGCCGGGACGCGTGCCAGGATGTCGGCCGCCCAGGCGCGGTGGGACGCGACGGAGGGGTCGGTGTCGGGTGTGCTGACGAACCGGTCGGGTCCGGGGAGGGGGTCGCCGGCGGCGAACCGCACGCCCGTGCGGTGCGTGCTCGGCACGTCCTCGTCGAGCGCGGCGACGGAGGCGAGGAACCGGTCCCGCTCACGAGCGAACAGGGCGGGGTCGGCGTCGAGCTGGAAGACCGCGGACATGAAGTTGTCGCTCGACGCGCCCTCCTCGAGGCGGCGGATCAGGTAGGCGATCGCGACGTCGAACTCGCGGGGCGACACCACGGGCGTGTAGAGCAGGAGGCCGCCGACCTCGCGTCGCACCACCTCGGCCTGCCCGGGGGCCATGCCGAGCAGCATCTCGAGCTCGACCGCGTCGCGGACGCCGCGCCGGCCGGCCAGCTGCCACGCCCACGCGACGTCGAACAGGTTGTGGCCCGCGACGCCGAGCCGCACGTTCGCCGCGCGCTCGGGGTGCAGCGCGTAGTCCAGGACGCGCTTGTACTGCGTGTCGGACTCGCGCTTGGAGTGCCAGGTCGCGAGCGGCCAGCCGTGCACGTCCGCCTCGACGTGCTCCATCGGCAGGTTGGCCCCCTTGACGAGCCGGACCTTGATCGCGGCACCCCCGCGGGCGCGCCGGGCCGCGGCCCACGTCTGCAGGCGCTGCATCGCCGCGAGCGAGTCGGGCAGGTACGCCTGCAGGACGATCCCGGCCTCGAGGCCGAGCAGCTCGGGCTGGTCGAGCAGGCGCGTGAAGACCTCGATCGTCACGTCGAGGTCCTTGTACTCCTCCATGTCCAGGTTGATGAACTTGGGGGCGGGGGATGCGGCCGCGAAGCGGTAGAGCGGCTCGAGCTGCTCGACGGTGTGCGCGACCGCGGCGTCGAACGCCCACGGGTTGTGCGGCGCGACGGTCGACGACACCTTGATGGAGACGTAGTCGACGTCGTCGCGCTCGAGCAGGCGGCGCGTGCCGGCCAGGCGGCGCTCGGCCTCGTGCCGCCCCAGGACGGCCTCGCCCAGCAGGTTGATGTTGAGGCGGACGCCGGGACGGCGCAGGTGCGCGATCGAGCGGCCGAGGCGGCGGTCGGTCGCGTCGACGATCAGGTGGCCGACGAGGTGTCGCAGCACCCGGCGGGCGGCGGGGACGACGAGCTGCGGGGCGACGGTCGAGACGACGGCGCCGACGCGCAGCAGGGTGCGCTGCACGGGGGTGAGGAAGCCGGGGGAGCGCCGCGCCAGCGCGCGCAGGCGCGTCGCCGCGACGTGCACGTCCTCCGGTCGGACGACGCCGTCGACGAAGCCGACGACGAAGTCGAGCCCGTCCGGGTCCTCGAGCGCAGCGGCGAGCTGGGCCGCGGAGCCGTCCGCGGGGTGCGCGGCCGCCTCGACCAGCCACCGTTCGACGAGGGCGACGGCCTCGGCCGCGAGCGCGGGGTCCGTGGCGTCCGTGGTGACGGGGTGGCTGTCGAGCGACGAGGGGGGAGTCATGGTGCCGGGGTTCCTTCGATCACGTGCCCGCGTGCGGGCAGCGAGGCATGGGCTCGCCCCGCTCCGGCCAGTATGCGACCGACCCAGTGATCAGGTACAGCGATGAATCAAGCACCATATGCATCAGAAGAACTGATGAATGGGTGCCTCCCGGCCGGCAGCGACGACGTCACGCCGGCGGCGTCAGGATGGTCACCGACGGTGCGCTCACGCGCAGCGCTCCGGGCGACGTCCGGACCGATTCACCCCACGACGCGGCCACGACGAGGTCGTCGGCGTCGGGCACGGTGACCTGCGCCTCTCCGTCGCCCAGCGCCAGGACCACACGCGCGCGCCCGCGGTGCAGCACGAGTGCCCCTCGCCAGGGGCCGTCGACCTCGTCGGGCCCGTCCCACGTCAGGTCGGTCGCAGCGAGGTCACCGGACGCGAGGTCCGGGACCATGCGCCGCAGCCCGATCAGCAGCCGGTACCAGTCGTGCAGCGCCGCACGCTCGGGGTCGTCGACCTCGCCGCGGTCCAGGCGGCTGTCCTCGAACGTGGACCGCGCGCCCGGATCGGGGATCTGCGTGTCCGGCCCGTACAGCGCGGCCCAGCCGTGGCCGCCGAACTCGCTGCGACGCCCCTCGCGCACCGCGCGGGCCAGCTCGGGGTCGGGGTGGTCGGCGAAGTACTGCCACCGCGTGCGCGCTCCCCACTCCTCGCCCATGAACAGCATGGGCGTGAAGGGGGACAGCAGCAGCAGGGCGGCCTCGACGGCCAGCGCACCGACCGGCAGGCGCTCGGACGGGCGGTCGCCCAGGCCGCGGTTGCCCACCTGGTCGTGGTTCTGGACGCTGACGACGAAGCGGTGCCCGTCGGTCCCCGCCGGTACGGGTGCGCCCCACGGCACGCCGCGGAACGTCGACAGGGTGCCGTCGTGCACGAACGCACCGGTCAGGGCCTTGCGAAGCGTCGGGGCGGAACCGAAGTCGACGTAGTAGCCGTGCCGCTCTCCGGTGACCAGGGCGTGGATCGCGTGATGGACGTCGTCGGCCCACTGCCCGGTCATGCCCCAGCCGCCGTCGGTCGTCGCCGCGACGCTGACGGGGTCGTTGAGGTCCGTCTCGGCGACGAGCGACAGCGGTCTGCCGAGCGTCGCCGACAGGTCCGCCACCTCGTCGGACAGCTGGGCCAGGACGTGGGTGGCCGAGTCGTCGCGCAGCTCGTGCACGGCGTCCAGGCGCAGGGCGTCGACGTGGAAGTCGGTGAACCAGCGCAGCGCGGAGTCGACCACCCAGCGGCGCACCTCGTGCGAGCCCTCGGCGTCCAGGTTGACCGCGTCGCCCCACGGGGTCTGGTGGCTCGGGGTGAAGTAGGGGCCGAACGTCGACAGGTAGTTGCCGGACGGCCCCAGGTGGTTGTGCACGACGTCGAGACAGACGCCCACACCGCGGGCGTGCGCCTCGTCGACGAAGTGCTGCAGCGCGGCCGGGCCGCCGTAGACCTCGTGCACGCCGTACGGGTCGACCCCGTCGTAGCCCCAGCCGAACGCGCCGTCGAAGGGTGCCAGCGGCAGCAGCTCGACGACGTCGACGCCCAGCGAGACGAGGTCGTCGAGATGCTCGACGGCCGCCGAGAGCGTACCGGCGTCCGTGAACGTCCCGACGTGCAGCTCGTACAGCACGCGGCCACGCACGTCGACGCCCGCCCAGTCCGAGCGCCAGGTGTGCCGCGTCGGGTCGAACACGCGGCTGGGCGCGTGCACGCCGTGCGGCTGCCACGCGCTGCGCGGGTCGGGACGTGGTTCGCCCCCGTCCACGCTGAACGCGTAGTCGGTCCCGTGCGGCAGGTCGACGTCGTGCGCCCACCAGCCGCCACCCGCGGCGACCAGCGCGCGGCGCTCGTCGGCCAGGACGACGTCGACGCCGGCTGCCCCCGGCGCCCACACGCGGGGGAGCATCAGAACACCTCCCGCACCAGCAGGGCGACGGGCAACCGGTCCAGCAGGTCGGCCACCGGGACCACACCGCCGTCGACCACGCGGTCCGTGAGCACGTCGTGCCAGCTTCCCTCCGGTAGCGCGACGGTGTGCTCGCCCCAGCCGCCCAGGCGTTCCAGGGCCGCGCCCAGCCGGGTCGCGACGACGGCCACGCGCGGCTCGCCGTCGACCGTGCGCGCGTACGTCAGGGCGTTGCCGGCGGAGTGCGCGAGGGGCAGGAACCCTGCGTCGGGGCCGACGAAGGCCTCGGACAGGTCTCGTCGCACCCGCAGCGCGCGTGACGTGACGAGGAGCTTCTCGTCGTCGAGATCCCGTGGTCCGGCACCGTCGTCGAGCCGGTCGAGCCGGGCCGCCAGGGCGTCCGCGTCGACCGGGCGGCGGTTGTCGGGGTCGACGAGCGCTACGGCCGTCGCCTCGGTGCCCTGGTAGACGTCCGCGACGCCGGGAAGCGTGAGCTGGACGAGCTTGGTGCCGAGCGTCGCCGCCCGGACGGCGGTCCGCGTCCGGGCCTCCCACGCCGTGAACAGGGTGATCACCGCCTCGTCGGCCACGGCGTCCCGGGCCAGGTCGAGCACGGCCGCCTCGTACTCCTCGTCGGGCGCCGTCCAGGTGGTGCGGTCCTTCGCCTCGCGCATCGCCTTGGTGAGGTACTGCTCGAGCCGCTCGATCGCGAGCGGGCCGTCGGCGGTCCAGGTTCCGGCGAGCGTCTGCCACAGCAGGTACTCGGTGCGGCCGTCCACGAGCCCGCTGCGGTACCGGACCGACGCGGCGCGCAGGTCGTGCACCAGGGCGGACCACTCGCGCGGCAGCTCGCTCAGCACACCCATGCGGGTGCGGGTGTCCTCGCTGCGCTTGGTGTCGTGGGTCGACAGCGTCGTCATGCCGTAGGGCGTGGTGTGCTGGGCGCGTGCGGCCCACGCCAGGAGCTCGGTGGGCGTCAGCGCGAACCGCTCGGGCGCCCCTCCCACCTCGCACAGCGCGGACAGGTGCGTCCAGCGGTAGAAGGTGGTGTCCTCGACGCCCTTGGCCATGACCGCGCCGCACGTCTGCTGGAACCGGACGACGAGCTCGTCGCGCCGGTGACCGCGCGTGCGCCCCGCGCTGCCGACCTCGCGCCCCAGCAGCAGGTCGACGAGCACGTCCATGGTGGCCCCGCGCTCGGGGCTCAGGTGCGCGCGCGCCTCGTCGGCCGCGGACGCGAGGACGTCGACGTCCTGGGCGCGCGGCGTCTGACCCGGGATCACGTAGGCGCGGTAGCGGTCGAACGCGACGAGCAGCTCGACCAGGCAGTCCTCGAGCGCACGGAACGTGTGGTCGCGCAGGCGCAGGTCGTCGCGGCAGATGTCGGCGGCGAGCGACGTGAGGCGGTGCACCTCGGCGTACAGCGGACCGTCGACGATCTCGCGCTTGGCCCGGTTGGCCATGTCCTCGAAGCCGTCCGAGGCGTCCCCGGTGACGCGGTGCATCAGCCCGGCGAGGTCGGCCGCCCCGCCCGGGTCGACGAACGTCTGCTGCACGCGCCACATCGCCTCGTAGCCCGTGCTGCCCGCGGTGTCCCAGTCGCCCGGCAGCTCCTCGTCGCCCTCGAGGATCTTCTCGACGACCACCCACGCGCCGTCGCTGGTCTCCCGCAGACGGGCCAGGTAGCCGGCCGGGTCGGCCAGACCGTCGGGGTGGTCGATGCGCAGCCCGTCGATCGTGCCGTCGCGCAGCAGGTCCAGCACCAGCGCGTGCGTCGCGTCGAAGACCTCGGGATCCTCGACGCGGATCGCCACGAGGGTGCCGACGTCGAAGAACCGGCGGTAGTTGAGCTCCTCGTCGGCCACGCGCCAGTAGGCCAGCCGGTAGTGCTGGCGCTCGACGAGCTCGGCCAGCCCCAGGGCCTGGGTGCCCGGGCGGATCGGGAACACGTGGTCGAAGTACCGCAGCACCGGTGTCGGGCCCAGACCGGGGATCTCGACCTCGTCGCGCGTGATCTGGCCGTCGGCCAGCACGGTGCCGATCCGGTCGCCGAGCACGGGAGCGAGCAGCGCGCCGTCCCCGGCCGACCAGTCCACGTCGAACCAGTGCGCGTACGGCGACTCCGGCCCCTGCGCCATGACCGACCACAACGGCCCGTTGTGCCACACCGGCGTGGGGACCGCCATGTGGTTGGGCACGATGTCGAGCACCAGGCCCAGGTCGTGCTCGTGCGCGGCGGCGGCCAGCCGGCGCAGCCCGTCGATGCCGCCCAGCACGGGGGAGACCTCGTCGTGGTCCACCACGTCGTACCCGTGCGTCGAGCCCGGTGCCGCCGTGAGGATCGGCGAGAGGTAGACGTGCGTGACACCGAGCGCCGCGAGGTACGGCACGCGCGCCGCGACGTCGTCGAACGTGAGGTCCGCGCCCAGCTGGACGCGGTAGGTGCTGACGGGCACGGGCCGGCCCGCCGCGGGGATGCGGCGGGACGCGACCGTCCACTGCTCGGTCATGCGTTCTTCGGGTTCTTGGCGCGGCTACGGCGCTTGGGGGTGTCCGCAGCGGGGACGTCGTCCGCCGGCGTCGCGCCGACCGTCCGGTGCTCGGGGTTCTGCTTGGCGGCCCGCTCCGACTCGCGTGCGGCCGCGGCGAGCGCGCCCGACGAGTACGACGGCACCGGCTCGACGGGCGGACGGGTCAGCACGACGACCGAGTTCCGCGCCAGCGTCACCTCGGTGCGGGCCTCGGCGGTCGCGCCGATCGGCACCTGCGAGTCGGTGTCCAGCACCGCGGTCCACGTCTGGCCGTACTCCGCGTCGGGCAGCGTGAACGTGGCCGGCTCCGGCTGTCCGTTGAAGAGCACCAGGAAGGAGTCGTCGACGATCGTCTCGCCGCGCAGGTCCGGCTCGACGATCGCGTCGCCGTTGAGGAACACCTGGACCGCACGCGCCTGGCTGTTCTGCCACGCGTCGTCCTCCATGTGCGTGCCGCCCGGGTTGAGCCACGCGATGTCACGCAGGTCGGACTCGCCGCCGTGCTCGGGCGAGCCGGCGAAGAAGCGACGACGCCGGAACACGGGGTGCTCGCGGCGCAGGCGTACCACCTCGCGCGTGAACTCGAGCATCGTCGTCTGCGCGTCGCCCAGGTCCCAGTCCATCCACGACAGCTCGCTGTCCTGGCAGTACACGTTGTTGTTGCCCTGCTGCGTGCGCCCGATCTCGTCGCCGTGCGCGATCATCGGGATGCCCTGCGACAGCATCATGGTGGCCATGAAGTTGCGCTGCTGACGTCCGCGGAGCTTGAGGATCTCCGGGTCGTCCGTCGGTCCTTCCGCGCCGCAGTTCCACGAGCGGTTGAAGCTCTCGCCGTCGCGGTTGCCCTCGCCGTTGGCCTCGTTGTGCTTCTCGTTGTACGAGACGAGGTCGGCCAGGGTGAAGCCGTCGTGCGCGACCACGAAGTTGACGCTCGCGATGGGCCGGCGTCCCGTGTGCTCGTACAGGTCCGACGAGCCCGACAGGCGGCTGGCGAACTCGCCGAGCGTCGACGGTTCGCCGCGCCAGAAGTCGCGCACCGTGTCGCGGTACTTGCCGTTCCACTCCGACCACAGCGGTGGGAACCCGCCCACCTGGTAGCCGCCGTCGCCGATGTCCCACGGCTCGGCGATGAGCTTGACCTGGCTGACGATCGGGTCCTGGTGGACCAGGTCGAAGAACGCCGAGAGCCGGTCGACCTCGTGGAACTGGCGGGCCAGCGTGGCGGCCAGGTCGAACCGGAAGCCGTCGACGTGCATCTCCGTGACCCAGTACCGCAGGGAGTCCATGATGAGCTGCAGGACGTGCGGGGAACGCATGAGCAGCGAGTTGCCGGTGCCCGTGGTGTCGAAGTAGTGCGACAGGTCCTCGTCGACGAGCCGGTAGTAGTTCGCGTTGTCGATGCCGCGGAAGCTCAGCGTGGGGCCCATGTGGTTGCCCTCGGCGGTGTGGTTGTAGACCACGTCGAGGATCACCTCGATGTCCGCCGCGTGCAGCTCCTTGACCATCGCCTTGAACTCCTGCACCTGCTGACCCGGCAGCCTGAAGGCGGAGTAGGCGTTGTGCGGCGCGAAGAAGCCGATCGTGTTGTAGCCCCAGTAGTTGGACAGGCCCTGCTCGCGCAGGTGCGTGTCGTCGACGAACTGGTGCACGGGCATCAGCTCGACCGCCGTGACGCCCAACGCCTTGAGGTGGGCGATCACGGCCGGGTGCGCCATGCCCGCGTAGGTGCCGCGCAGCTCCTCGGGGACGGCCGGGTGCTGCTGCGTCAGGCCCTTGACGTGCGCCTCGTAGATGACGGACTCGTGGTACTCGTGCCGCGGCGCTCGGTCCTGGCCCCAGTCGAAGTACGGGTTGATGACGACCGACGTCATGGTGTGGCCCGCGGAGTCGTCGTCGTTGCGGGCGTCGTTGTCGTCGAACTGGTAGCTGAACAGGGACGCGTCGCCGTCGATCTGCCCGTCGATCGCCTTGGCGTACGGGTCCAGCAGGAGCTTGGCCGGGTTGCACCGGTGGCCTGCGGCCGGGTCGTACGGGCCGTGCACGCGGAACCCGTAGCGCTGCCCCGGCTGCACCGCGGGCAGGTAGCCGTGCCAGACGAACGCGTCGACCTCGGGCAGGTCCACACGGGTCTCGGTGCCGTCCTCGTCGAAGAGGCACAGCTCCACACGGTCGGCGACCTCGGAGAAGAGCGCGAAGTTGGTACCGCTGCCGCTGTACGTCGCGCCGAGGGGGTAGGGGCGTCCAGGCCAGATCTGCATGGGCCCAGGGTGCCAGCACCATGTTTCGAGGGCACGCCCAGCGCGTCTCGGGACCGGGTGATCACCGACACCCCGCCCGCGGTTGCGGAACCGGCCGTGACCTGGTGCGCTGCCAGGCAACGCGCCCGCGCGGGGCGCCGACGAAGGGCGAGGCCATGGCGGGGCGCGTGGTGGTGGTCGGCGGAGGGCTGGCAGGGGCGAAGACGGTCGAGGCGCTCCGCGACGGCGGCCACGACGGCGGGATCGTGCTCCTCGAGGCGGGCGACGAGCTGCCCTACGAGCGGCCGCCGCTGTCCAAGGGCTACCTGCAGGGGTCCGACGAACGCTCGTCGGTCTTCGTGCACGACGCCGACTGGTACGCCGCTCACGACGTCGAGCTGCTCCTCGACGTCCAGGCCACCGCGCTCGACCTCGCGGGCCGCGATGTCATCGACACCTCCGGCACGCGCCACGGCTACTCGCACGTGGTCCTGGCCACCGGCAGCGCGCCGCGCGGCCTGGACGTCCCCGGCGCCGACCTCGTCGGCGTCGTGCGCCTGCGCACGCTGGCAGACGCCGACCGGCTGCGTGCGGCACTGCAGGCCGCGTCCCGCGTCGTCGTCGTGGGAGGGGGCTGGATCGGCCTCGAGGTCGCGGCTGCAGCGCGGGCGGCCGACTGCGCCGTCACCGTCGTCGTGCGGGACGCCCTCCCGCTGCGCTCCGTCCTGGGCGACCGCATGGCCGCGCTGTTCGCCGACCTGCACCGCGGCAACGGCGTCGACCTGCGCACGTCGGCGCAGGTGGCGCGGGTCGTCGCCGCCGGCGACGGGGCGCACGTCGGCGGCGTGGTCCTCGCGGACGGATCCCTGGTCGAGGCCGATCTCGTCGTCGTCGGCATCGGTGCGGCGCCCCGGGTCGACCTCGCGCGCGATGCCGGTCTGCTCGTCGACGACGGCGTCGTGGTCGACGCGCACCTGCGCTCGTCGGACCCGCACGTGCTGGCCGTCGGCGACATCGCCCGGGCCGAGCACCCCCTCCTCGGTACGCACGTGCGCGTCGAGCACTGGGCGACGGCGCTCAACCAGCCTGCGACCGCGGCGGCGACGGTCCTGGGCCGCGACGAGCCCTACGACAAGCTGCCGTACTTCTTCTCCGACCAGTTCGACCTCGGCATGGAGTACATCGGCTGGACCGGGCACGGGTTCGACGACGTCGTGGTGCGCGGCGACGAGCCCGGACGCGAGCTGATCGCCTTCTGGAGGCGTGGCGGGCGCGTCGTCGCCGGGATGAACGTCAACGTGTGGGACGTCGTCGAGGACATCGAGAAGCTGATCCGGTCCCGCGCCGTCGTCGACCCCGCTCGGCTCGCCGACCCCGACGTGCCGCTGGCCGACCTGAGCTGAGGGTCGAGCAGCGGGTCCTCAGCTCGTGTGCGTGCGCGCCACGGCGCGGCGCACCACCTCGTCGTCGTCGGCGCCCTGCGCGCGCCACGCCTGCTGCTGGATGGCGCCGTTGCCCCGCCGCAGGACCTCCGCGGCGTGGCGCTGGACCCACTCCAGGTCGCCCGCCTCGGCGAGCGCCTTGCCGACGTGACCGAGCAGCTCGGCCACCACGACGGCGGCCGGGCGGGGGCTCCCGTCGACCGGGCTGACCAGGTCACCCGTCAGACCCGAGCGCGCGGCCCGCCACGTCGCGGTGCGCAGCAGCTCGGCGCGGGGTTGCGGCACGATCGGTCCGGTCGCGAGCGCCGTCTCGGCGAGCGCGCGCACGAGTGCGGCCTGGAGCACGGCGTCCGCCGCGTCGAGGCAGACGTCCGCGACGCGCACCTCGACCGTGGGGTAGCGCGCCGACAGGCGGGCGTCGAAGTAGACCATGCCTTCGTCGACGATCGTGCCGGACTCCAGCAGCGCCCCGATGGCCCGGTGATAGCCGGCCGCGTCCCCGAACGGGGCCGTCGGGCCGGCCGTCGGCCAGCGTCCCCACACCTGCGAGCGATAGCTCGCGTAGTCGCTGTGGGCGCCCTGCCACGCGGGGCTGTTGGCGCTGAGCGCCAGGAGCACCGGCGTCCAGCGGCGCAGGCCGTCCAGGACCTGCACACCCTGCTCGTCGTCGTCGACCTCCACGTGGACGTGGCAGCCGCACGTCAGCTGTTCCGCGGCGGTCATGCCGAACCGGGCGCGGATCTCCTGCGCGCGGCGGTCGGGGATGACGGTCGACTCGACCTGCTGCGGGGCCGACCCCAGCGCGACCGCCCGCGCACCCGCGAGCTGCGCGTAGCCGTCCACGCGAGCACGGCCCGCGCGAACCTCGTCCAACAGCTCGCCGATCTCGGTGCGCGGCGGTGTCGACGTCTCGATCTGCTCCCGCTTGAACTCCTTCTCCACGTCGCCGCCCGGCTCCGCGGACGGCTCGTCGGGCGCCTGTGCGGCGTGCCGCAGCACGGCCGGTGCGACCGCCGTGGGGCGCCCCTCCGGTGTGACCAGCAAGAACTCTTCCTCGATGCCCATGCTCCGCATCGGGCAAGTGTGGGGGCGGCGTGCGCCGCGCGCGACCGGACGGGTCTGTGCACGGGGACCGTGGTGCGCCATGATCGGCCCATGACGCAGACGGACGCGCAGCACGGCAGCTACCAGGACCCGCCCGGGGTCACGGTGACGGTGGCACGACGACGCAGCGGCTGGGACGTCGCCATCGGGGTCCTCATGCTGATCGCAGGCCTCGTGATCCTCGGCGACGTGGTCGTGGCCACGGCGGTGTCGGTGTTCTTCATCGGCTGGGTGGCGATCGGTGCCGGCGCGGTCCTGGCCGTCTGGGCGTTCACGCGGTTCCGCGCCGGCGGCTTCTGGTGGGCGCTGCTCGGGGGCATCACGTTGGCGGTCCTGGGGGTGCTCGTCCTGCAGAACCCGGTCCGCGGCGCGCTGTGGATCACGGTGTTCATCGGGGCGGCGTTCGTGGCCGGCGGCGTGACCCGGGTCGTGGTCGCCGCGTCCCTGCCGGCGGGCAAGGCGATGTTCGTGCTGAGCGGGATCCTGTCGATCCTGCTGGGCGGCTGGATCCTGGTGTTCCCGGCCGAGGCGACCCTCACGGTCCTCGGCGTCCTGCTGGGCGTCCAGGTGCTCGTCGAGGGCATCACGCTGATCGTCTCGGGGCGCCCGCGCATCACGTCGGGTCCGCGTCCTCCGTCGGCTCCGGCGTGAGCGCCGGACCGCGCCGGAACGAGCTGACCAGGCGGGCGATCAGGGTCGCCAGGAAGATCTGACCGACCAGCGCCTCGAGGGCAGCCAGCCCGCGGCCGGCGCTGGTCGCGGACGTGTAGTCGCCGTAGCCGAGCGTCGTGAGGGTGGAGAACGAGAAGTACTGCAGCGTCTCGCCGTCGACCGGCTGACCGTCGGCGAAGAACGGTCCGCTCTGCAGCCACGAGACGACACCGAAGACCGACGCGAACATCAGTCCGACCAGCAGGTAGGCCGAGATGGCGCCCGCGATCACGCGCAGCGTCACGTCCTGCTGCGACAGGATCCGGTCGATGATGCAGATGAGGGTCGTCAGCAGGACGACGCTCAGGACGCTGTCGACGACGCCGTTCGCGTCCGACCTCGCCAGCGTCAGCTCCGCGAGCACCACGACGGCAGCACCGACGACGACGATGGTGCGGACGACCCGTTGCAGCGGAGGACGCGGCTGCGACGCCCGGACGGCGACCAGCAGGGCGGTGAGGTTGAGCGCCGTCACGAGGACACGCACCCACGGCTCGTCACTGAGGACGAACAGCACGTAGGCGGCCACGAGCAGGGCGAGCACGACACCGAAGTGGTCGGGCGCGGCGCGCAGGTGCCCGTTCGGCAGCATCCGACGGACCGTCGGCATCAGGACCTCCCGCAGATCGCACCTCTCGGCCGGAACCTACCAAGACTCAGACCTCGAAGACGTACCCCATCCCGGGCTGGGTGACGATGTGTCGCGGGGCCGCCGGGTCGTCCTCGAGCTTGCGCCTCAGCTGAGCCGAGTAGACGCGCAGGTAGTTCGTCTCGTCGCCGTACGCGGGGCCCCAGACCTCCTGCAGGAGCTGACGACGGGGCACCAGGCGACCACGGTTGCGGACCAGGACCTCGAGCATCGCCCACTCGGTGGGCGTCAGGCGCACCTCCGACCCGTCGCGCAGCACCCGGCGGCGGGCCAGGTCGATCCTCAGCGTGCCCGCCTCCACGACGGCGGGCTCGCCGTCCGCCGGGGCGGCGGACCTGCGCACGGCGGCGCGCAGGCGCGCGAGCAGCTCGTTCATCGCGAACGGCTTGGTGACGTAGTCGTCGGCGCCCGCGTCCAGGGCTTCGACCTTGTCCTCGCCGTGCTGGCGCGCGGACAGCACGACGACGGGTACGCGGCTCCAGGCGCGCAGCGCGGTGAGCACCTCGATGCCGCTGAGATCCGGAAGCCCCAGGTCCAGCAGGACGACGTCCGGGAGGTGCTCGGCGGCCGCGGCGAGCGCTCCGGCGCCGTCGGCCGCCGTGGTGACGTCCCAGCCGGAGGCCCGCAACGTGATCGCGAGCGCGCGCGCCAGACCCGGCTCGTCGTCGACGACGAGGACACGGTTGCCGCCGGTCACGATGCGGCTCCCGCGAGCGGCACGGTGACGAGCATCGTCAGCCCGCCGCCCGGCGTGTCCTCCGCGGCGAGGTCGGCGCCGACCGCCGTCGCGAGTCCTTCTGCGACGGCGAGGCCGAGCCCGAGCCCGGTGCCGGAGGTGTCGCCGAGGCGTTGGAACGGCGCGAACATCCCGTCCTTGAGGTCGTCGGGCACTCCCGGCCCCTCGTCGACGACCCGCAGGACCATGCCCGTCGTCGACGCCTCTGCCGTGACGACGACGGGTGCGCCCGTGGGCGAGTGGCGGACCGCGTTCGACACGAGGTTCGCGACGACGCGCTCCAGCAGCCCGGCGTCCGTGAGCACGAGCGGCAGGGTCTCGGGCACGTCCATGCGGACGACGTCGGGCGAGTGCCCCTCGATCGCGAGCGGCACGATCTCGTCGAGGCTCGTGGGCCGCAGCACGGGGCGCACGCTGCCGGTCTGCAGGCGGGACAGGTCCAGGAGGTTGTCGATCAGGCGCTCGAGGCGGGCCGTCGACGTCGCGAGCGTCGTGACGAGGGCGGTGCGGTCGGTGACGGTCAGGTGCAGGTCCTCGGCCGTGAGCCCGTCGACCGACGCGCGGATGGTGGCGAGCGGCGTGCGCAGGTCGTGCGAGACGGCGGCGAGGAGGGCTGTGCGGGTCGCGTCGGCCTGCTCGAGCACCCGGGCCTGCTCGGCCTGCGCGGCGAGCCGCTCGTGCTCGAGCACGATGCCGACCTGGGACGCGAAGGCCTCGAGCACGCTGCGGTCGCTCGCGGGGAGCGAGCGGCCGGTGAGCGCGAGGACGCGGTCGTCGTCGACGGTCAGCACCGTCTGCGCCCGTGCGGGGTCCTGGCACGGGTGGGTGCCGTCCGTCGCCAGCGTCCGCCACCCGTCGTCGGTCCGGGCCAGCAGCGCGACCGACTCGAGCGTGAACGTCTCCCGCAGGCGAGCCACCAGGGCGGCGGCTGTGTCCTCGCCGGACAGTACCGAGCGCGAGACGGCCGCCAGCGCGGACGCCTCGGCGCGGGCGCGGAACGCCTCGGTCGCGGCACGCGCGGCGCGGTCGACGACCGAGGCGACACCGGCGGCGACCAGCACGAACACGCCCAGCGCGAGCGCGTTCTCGGGCTTCTCGATGGTGAGGCGCCCCGTCGGCGCGGTGAAGAACCAGTTGAGCAGCAGGAAGCCGACGACCGCGCACACGACGGCCGGCCACAGTCCGCCGACGAGTGCGACCAGCACGGTCAGGGCCAGGAAGAGCATCAGGTCCGTGGGCAGGCCGATGTTCTCCCGGACGGCCTCGAGCAGGAGCGTCATGGCGACCGGACCGAGGACCGCGACGACCCAGCCCGCGACCCGCCGGGAGGTCGAGAGCGGAGATCGCCGGATGCGCGGGCGGACGCCGCTGCGGGCACCCTCGTGGGTGACGAGGTGCACGTCGATGGCACCGGCGAGCCGGGCGATCTCCGTGCCGTTCCCCTCGGCGAGCGCCTCGCGCCAGCGGCTGCGCCGCGAGACCCCGACGACGACCATCGTCGCGTTGACCCCGCGCGCGAAGTCGACGACCGCACGCGCGACGCCCTCGCCCACGACGGTGTGGAACGTCCCTCCGAGGGACTCGACCAGACGACGATGGCCCGCGAGGTCGGCCGGCGGGACGCTCGGCAGCCCGTCGGTCGCCAGCACGTGGACGGCCAGCAGCTCCGACCCGGCGGCGCGCTGCGCGATCCGGGCTCCGCGCCGCAGCAGCGTGTCGGTCTCCGGTCCGCCGGTGACGGCGACGACGACGCGTTCGCGTGCCGGCCACGGGGCCTCGATCGCGTGGTCGCGGCGGTAGGTGGCCAGCGCGTCGTCCACGCGGTCGGCCAGCCACAGCAGCGCGAGCTCGCGCAGCGCGGTGAGGTTGCCGACGCGGAAGTACGACGAGAGCGAGGCGTCGATCTGCTCGGCGCGGTAGACGTTGCCGTGCGCCATCCGCCGCCGCAGCGCCTCGGGGGACAGGTCCACGAGCTGGATCTGGTCGGCGTCGCGCACCACGTGGTCGGGCACCGTCTCGCGCTGGCGGACGCCCGTGATGGCCTCGACGTCCGCGTTGAGCGACTCGAGGTGCTGGACATTGACGGTGGTGACGACGTCGATGCCCGCGGCGAGCAGGTCGTGCACGTCCTGCCAGCGCTTGGCGTGCCGCGAGCCGGGGACGTTGGTGTGCGCGAGCTCGTCGACGAGGACGACCTGCGGGGCGCGGGCGATCACCACGTCCGTGTCGAGCTCGGTGAAGTCGGCGCCCCGGTGCGTGAGCGTCCGCCGAGCCAGGACCTCGAGGCCGTCCACCTGGGCTGCCGTCCCGGTCCTGCCGTGCGTCTCGATGAGGCCGACGACCACGTCCGTGCCGCGTGCGATCCGGCGGTGGGCCTCGTCGAGCATCGCGTACGTCTTGCCGACACCCGGCGCGGCACCCAGGTAGACCGTGAGGCGGCCGCGCCGGTTCCCCGGCACGGCCACGCTCACGTCACGCTCGTCCGTCACGAGCCCATTGTCTGCAGCGCCAGGTTCAGACGCAGCACGTTGACGCGCGGCTCGCCGAGGAAGCCCAGGTCGCGGCCGACCGTCTGCCGTTCGACCAGCGCAAAGACCTCGTCGGCGGACAGGCCCCGCTCGCGGGCGACACGGTCCACCTGCAGCCGTGCGTAGGCAGGGGAGATGTCGGGGTCGAGGCCAGAGCCGGACGCCGTGAGCGCGTCCGGGGGCACCGCGCCGGGCGCGACACCGTCCGCCGCCGCGACGTCCGCGCGGCGCTGCTCGACCGTGGCGAGCAGGTCCTTGTTGAGCGGGCCCAGGTTGGACCCGGCGGACGCGAGGGTGTCATACCCGTCGCCCGCGGCGGACGGGCGGGGCCAGAACCACGACGGACCGTCGAACGTCTGCCCGATCAGCGCCGAGCCGACGGCCTGCGCTCGGTCCGTGGTCCGATCGCCGGACGCCGTCAGGAGCGACCCGTCGGCCTGCCAGCGCATGAGCACCTGGCTGATGCCGGTGACCGCGAGCGGGTAGACGACCCCGAGCAGGACGCTCAGCACGAGCAGGACGCGCAGGCCTGCCCAGGACTGGCGCCAGAAGGCGAGCGCGACCGTGCCGACGGGGCGCGTCGTCGTGCGGGTGGTGGTGGCGGTCATGACAGGACTCCGAGTGCCGAGACGATCAGGTCGATGAGCTTGATGCCGACGAACGGCGCGACGATCCCGCCCACGCCGTAGACGAGCAGGTTGCGGCGCAGCAGTGCCGACGCGGAGGACGGCTTGTAGCGCACGCCGCGCAGCGCCAGCGGCAGCAGACCGACGATGACGAGGGCGTTGAACACGACCGCGGACAGGATCGCCGACTCGGGGCTGGACAGGCGCATGACGTTGAGGACGTCGAGCTGCGGGATCGCCACCGCGAACATCGCCGGCAGGATGGCGAAGTACTTGGCCACGTCGTTGGCGACGGAGAACGTGGTCAGCGCGCCGCGCGTGATGAGCAGCTGCTTGCCGATCTCGACGACCTCGATGAGCTTGGTGGGGTCCGAGTCGAGGTCGACCATGTTGCCGGCCTCCTTCGCGGCCGTCGTGCCGGTGTTCATGGCGACCCCGACGTCGGCCTGTGCCAGGGCGGGCGCGTCGTTGGTGCCGTCGCCGCACATCGCCACGAGCCGGCCGCCGGCCTGCTCGCGCCGGATGAGCGCGAGCTTGTCCTCGGGCGTCGCCTCCGCGAGGACGTCGTCGACGCCCGCCTCCGCGGCGATCGCCTTCGCGGTCAGCGGGTTGTCCCCGGTGACCATGACCGTGCGGATGCCCATGGCGCGCAGCTCGTCGAACCGCTCGCGCATGCCGTTCTTCACGACGTCCTTGAGGTGGATGACGCCCAGGACGCGCGCCGGGGCGTCGCCCCGCTGCTCGGCGACCACCAGGGGCGTGCCGCCGGCCGAGGAGATCGCGTCGACGGTCGCGCGGACGTCGTCGCCGGTGCCACCACCGGTGGAGTGCACCCAGTGCTGCACGGCGCCGGCGGCCCCCTTGCGGACGCGTCGACCCTGCACGTCCACACCGCTCATGCGGGTGCGGGCCGTGAACGGCACGAGCTCGGCGCCGACCAGCTCGCCCTCGGCGCGCTCCCGCAGGCCGAACTGCTCCTTGACGAGCACCAGCACGGAGCGGCCCTCGGGCGTCTCGTCGGCCATCGAGGACAGCTGGGCACCGTCCGCGAGCTCACGGGACTCGACGCCGGCCGCGGGCAGCAGCTCGGCCGCCTGCCGGTTGCCGAACGTGATCGTGCCCGTCTTGTCGAGCAGCAGCACGTCGACGTCGCCTGCGGCCTCGACCGCACGGCCGCTCATCGCCAGCACGTTGCGGCGGACCAGCCGGTCCATGCCGGCGATGCCGATCGCCGACAGCAGCGCGCCGATGGTCGTCGGGATGAGGCACACGAGCAGGGCGACGAGCACGACGACCGAGGGGGCCGCGTGGGAGTACGTCGCGAACGGCTGGAGCGTGACGACGGCGAGGACGAACACGATGGTGAGGGACGTCAGCAGGACGTTCAACGCCACCTCGTTGGGGGTCCGTTGCCGCTGCGAGCCCTCCACCAGGGCGATCATCCGGTCGACGAACGTCTGCCCGGCCGGGGCGGTGATGCGCACGACGATCTCGTCGGACAGCACCACGGTGCCGCCGGTGACCGCCGAACGGTCGCCGCCCGACTCCCGGATGACGGGAGCGGACTCGCCCGTGATCGCGGACTCGTCGACGCTCGCCACGCCCTCGATCACGTCGCCGTCGCCAGGGATCGTCTGGCCGGCGCTCACGACGACGACGTCGCCGACGCCCAGGGCGGACGACGAGACCTCGGTGGTGGGCCACGACGCCACGCCCGTGGCGGCCGCGAGCTCGTCGGACCCCGCGACGACGCGGCGTGCCGTCGTCTCCCGCTGCGTTGCCCGCAGGGAGGCGGCCTGTGCCTTGCCCCGTCCCTCGGCGACGGACTCGGCGAGCGTCGCGCACAGGACGGTGATCCACAGCCAGACCGCGATGGACCAGGCGAAGACGCTGGGGTCGACGACCGCCAGCACGGTGGTGAACAGCGCGCCGATCTCGACGACGAAGAGCACGGGGGAGTCCCACAGCGCGCGCGGGTCCACGCCGCGCAGCGCGCCGGGGACCGCGGCGAGCAGCTGCGAGGGCGCGAGCGCCGACCTCGGTGCGGCGTGGGTGGTGGAGGTGGGGGCGGGTGCGCCGGTGAGGGTGCTGGCGGTGCTCATGACAGGGACTCCACGACGGGACCGAGCGACAGGACGGGGACGAACGTCAGACCGACGACCACGAGGGTCACGGTGACGAGGAGGCCGACGAACACGGGCGTGTGGGTCGGCAGCGTGCCGGCGGACGCCGGGACCTTGCGGGCGCCGGCGAGGCGACCGGCCAACGCGAGGACCAGGGCGATCGGTACGAACCGGCCGACGAGCATGGCCAGTCCGAGCAGCGTGTCGTAGAACGGCGTGCCGGTCGTCAGCCCGCCGAACGCGGACCCGTTGTTGTTGCCGGCCGACGCGAGCGCGTACACGACCTCGGAGATGCCGTGCGGACCAGGTTCTTGGATGCCGGCCTGGCCCGCGGGCAGCGCGATCGCGAGCGCACCACCGACCAGGACCACCGCCGGCATCGCCAGCACGGAGAGCGCGACGAGCGTGATCTCCGGGCGCGTCAGCTTCTTGCCGAGGTACTCGGGCGTCCTGCCGACCATGAGGCCCGCGAGGAAGACGGCGACGACCGCGAGGACGACCATGCCGTACACGCCGGATCCGACGCCCCCGGGTGCGACCTCGCCGAGGAGCATGTTCACCATCGCGACTCCGCCGCCCGGTGCGGTCAGGGAGTCGTGCATGGCGTTCACCGCACCGGTCGACGTGCCCGTGGTGGACGCGGCGAAGAGAGCCGAGGCGGCCTCGCCGAACCGGGTCTCCTTGCCCTCCATGGCACCACCGGCGGCCGCCGGAACAAACCCGGGCCCGGACGTCTCGGCCCATGTCAGGAGAGCGACCGAACCGGCCCACAGCACGCCCATCGTCGCGGCGATCGCGGTGCCCTGGCGGCGGTCGCCGACCAGGACGCCGAACGTGCGAGGCAGGGCGAACGGGAGCAGGAGCAGCAGGATGATCTCGAGGACGTTCGTCCACGGCGTCGGGTTCTCGAACGGGTGCGCGGAGTTGGCGTTGAAGAACCCGCCGCCGTTGGTGCCGAGCTCCTTGATCGCCTCCTGGGAGGCGACTGGCCCGCCGAGCGCGGTCTGCGTGCCGCCGGTGAGGGTGGTCAGGTCGGTGTGCGCGTGCAGGTTCTGGATGACGCCGCCGGCGACGAGCACCAGCGCCGCGACGAACGCGAGGGGGAGCAGGACGCGGACGATCGTGCGGACCAGGTCGGACCAGAAGTTCCCGACGCGACCGCCGGCCTCGTGCCGGGCGAACCCGCGCGCCAGTGCGGCCAGCACGGTGACGCCCACGGCGGCTGACGCGAAGTTCTGCACCGTGAACCCGGTCATCTGCAGCAGGTGTCCCGCCGCCGTCTCGCCCGAGTACCACTGCCAGTTGGTGTTCGTGACGAACGAGACGGCCGCGTTCCACGCCCCGGGTGCGTCCATCGCGGGCATGCCGATGTCGAGCGGCAGGCGGTCCTGGAGCCGCGCGATGCCGAACAGAACGAGGACCGAGGCCAGGGAGAAGCCCAGCAGGGACAGCAGGTAGGTGCTCCAGCGCTGGTCCGCGTCGGGGTCGACGCGCATGAGCCGGTAGCCCGCCCGCTCGACGCGCAGGTGGCGGGGCGACGTCAGGACGCGGGCGACGTGGTAGCCCAGGGGCCGGTGCGCGGCGGCGAGGACGCCGACGACGAGCAGCACCTGGGCGACGGTGACGAAGGTGCTCACGTGTCACCGCACCTTGTCGGCGCGCAGCAGCTGCACGACGAGGTAGACGAGCACGGCGCCGGCGACCAGCAGGCCGGCGAGATCCTCCCCGCTCATGTGCGATCCACGCGGGAAGCGACGAGCGCGAGCACGGCGAAGAAGCCGCACGTCAACGCGAGATAGGCCAGGTCAGCCACTGTTCTGCCTTCGACGAGCCGGCGGCCCGCGAGCACGGGCCGGCACCCGCGCACGGCGGGCACGGCTCAGGTCTACGTCCCGCAGGAGCCGTCGACGGCGGTCTTGACGGTTCCCTGACGCCCCGGGTGCCCGGCCTGACGGGACGCTGACTAGGACGTCAGTGCCATCACGATGAGCAGCTGCGTGATGAGGAAGCCCATCACCAGGTTGAGCCACAGGAACCGGCGCCAGCCGCGGTTGGCCCGCTCGCACCCCTCGTCGCGCAGGTCACGGAAAGGAGCGACCGAGATCAGGTACACGACGGGCACGACGGCCGCGAGCATGCCAGGCCAGCCCGCGTCGAGCATGAGGACGGCGGCGGCCGCGTACCCGGCCATGGCGAGGCGCACCGTCCGACGGGCGCCGAACGCGGTGGCGATCGACCCGATGCCCGCCTCCCGGTCGGCCGTGATGTCCTGCACTGCCCCGAACGCCTGCGATGCGGCGCCCCACAGGAAGTAGGCGGCCAGCACGGCGACGACGGGCCGCGTGAAGGACCCGCCCGCCAACGTGACGCCGAAGACGGCGGGGGAGACGAAGTGCGTGCTGGAGGTGAACGAGTCCAGGACCGGGCGCTCCTTGAACCGCAGGTGCGGCGCCGAGTACGCGATGACCGCGAAGACGCTGACCACGAGCACCAGGTCCGACCAGCCGTCCCCGAGCCACACCATCGCCACCAGGAACGGGACGTTGCTGAGCACCGCCGCCCAGATCGTCGTGCGGTGCCAGCGATCGGACAGCACCACGCCCTCCACCCCGCCCTTGCGCGGGTTGCGCAGGTCCGACTCGTAGTCGAAGACGTCGTTGATCCCGTACATCAGCAGGTTGTACGGCACCAGGAAGTAGAGGGTGCCGACGACCAGCGCCGCCGCGTCGTCGCCTCCCGCGAGCAGGAACGCGGCGGCGAACGGGTAGGCCGTGTTGATCCAGGACAGGGGCCGCGACGAGCCGACGACCTGCGCGATCCCCGCGCGCACCGGGTGGGTGTCAACGGACACGATCGCCCTCCCGTTCCTTCGCCTGGGCCGGCGCGGGAGCGAGCAGCGCCCACACGGACGGCAGCAGCAGGGCGGCGGCGATCGGCCACGCCAGGTCCTCGATCGGCGCACGCCAGACGCGGATCCCGACGAGCTGCCCGTCGGCGTACCGGAACAGGTCCGCGAGGACCATGACGCTGTCGAAGACGATCGTCAGCACCACGAGGACGACGGCGGTCACGGCCATCGAGGCGGCGCGGCGCGGGTCGGGACGGCGGACGGCGGCCACGACGGCCGCGGCCGCGGCGATCGCGACGAAGAGCAACGCCAGACCGAGGTAGCTCATCGTCCCTCCCGGGCGGCGAGGCCGCGCCTGACGAGCGCCAGCACGACCATCGTCAGGTACGTCAGGAACGTGATGAACACGAGCTCCTCGACGGGCAGGTGCGGCGCGACCTCGACCCCCAGCACCGCGCTGCCCTTCCCGCGCCCGTAGAAGCCCTCGCGGATCGCGACCACGTCCCACGCGAGGAAGAAGACGACGCCGGTGACCAGGACGACGAGGCCACGGCGCAGGTCGGCCCACAGGAAGAGGCGGTACCGCGCGTCGAGCGCGACGACGCACGCGAGCGAGACCAGCTCGAAGGCCAGGTACCAGCCCCTCATCCGGCGGCCCGACGGACGGGTTCGGCCAGCGGGCCCGACGACGTGTCACCGCGCAGTCGCTTGACGACGTTCTCCGCGCTGATCAGGCACATCGGCAGCCCGATCCCCGGCAGCGTGGACCCGCCCGCGTAGAGCAGACCACCGACCTTGCGGGACGCGTTGCGGCCCCGCAGGAAGGCCGACTGCCGCAGCGTGTGCGCCGGGCCCAGCGCGCCGCCCGACCACGACGACAGGTCACGTGCGAAGTCGGCGGGGCCGACGGTGCGACGCAGGACGATCCGCTCGGCGAGGTCGGGCGTGCCCGTCCGGTCCGCGATGGTGGCGACCGCCGCGTCGACCGCCCGCTCGACGGCCTCGTCACCCGCACCGTCGAGACCGCCCGACCCGATCGTCACGTCGGCCGGCACGGGGACGAGCACGAACAGGTTCTCCATCCCGGCGGGCGCGACCGACGGGTCCGTGCGCGACGGCGTGCACACGTACATCGACGCGTCGTCGGGAACGTGCCTGTCCGCCCCGAAGACGGCATCGAAGTTCGTCCGCCAGTCGGCGTTGAAGAACATGGTGTGGTGCGTCAGGCCCGGGACGCGACCGCGCACACCGAGGAAGGCCAGCACGGCGCCCGGGCCCGGGTCGCGCCGCCGCCACCAGCGCTCGGGGTAGGTCTGCAGGTCGGGTGGGAGGAGCCGCGTCTCCAGGTCGTGCAGGTCGCCGGCCCCGACGACGACGTCCGCCGCGACGACCCCCTCGTCCGTCACGACGCCCCGGACGGCACGGTCGTCGCCCGTCAGGATCGACGTGACGCGGACCCCTGTGCTGATCCGCGCACCGGCGCTCGTCGCGAGGCGTGCCACGGCGTCGATGACCGTGCCGAAGCCGCCCATGGGGTAACGCACCCCGTCGGTCAGGTCGCAGTGGCTCATCAGGTGGTACAGGCTCGGTGCGCGCTCGGGCGAGGTGCCGAGGAACACCGCCGGGTAGCCGAGGACCTGGCGCAGCCGGCGGTCGGTGAACCGTCTGGCGACGTGGCTCTCGAGCGACGTCGCGAGCAGGCGAGCGAGGCGGGGAGAGCGCCGCGCGGTGCGCCCCGAGAGCAGGGACCGGGGTGAGGCGTACGTCGTGTAGAGGAACTCGTCGAGGGCCAGGTCGTACGCGTCGCGGGCGGAGTCGAGGTAGGCGTCGAGGGCCGCACCCGCACCGCGCTCGACCTGCTCGAAGAGTGCGGCGGCCTCGCCGGTCGCGAGCTCGAGCGGGTCGGCCTCACCCTCGAAGTACACGCGGTAGGCGGGGACGAGGTCGACGAGGTCGAGCTCGTCGTCCGCGCTCGTCCCGCACAGCGCGAAGAAGTGGTCGAACACCTCGGGCATGAGGTACCACGACGGCCCCGTGTCGAACGTGAACCCGTCCTGCGACCAGGTCCCAGCCCGGCCGCCGACCTGGTCGCGCTGCTCGAGCACCTGGACGTCGTACCCGTCGCGTGCGAGCAGGGCTGCGGACGCGAGCCCCGCGATGCCGGCGCCCACGACGACCGCGCGGCGCCCGCTCATCGTGTCCCCGTCAGCAGCGAACCCACCAACGACCGCGCGACGATCCGCACCTTCGCGGGTGTGCTCACGCGGACGCGGGTCCGTGCGATCTGCGCCGCCGGCGTCGCCCGCAGGCGGTGGGACAGCGCCGCGAACAGGTCGTGCGCGCACCGCACGGCGCGGCGCGACGACGTGGGCAGCGCGTCGATGGCGACCGACGCGGCGGCCAGGTCGGCGTCGATGTCATCGAGCAGCTCGTCGCGCCGCGCGTCGGTGAGCCCGCCCGGCACGACGCCGGCGAAGTAGGTGCGTCCCAGGGTGTCGTGGTCCGCCGCGAGGTCGCGCAGGAAGTTGACCTTCTGGAACGCCGCGCCGAGGCGTCGGGCACCGGGCGCCAGCTCGGTGTACCGGCGGTCCCGGTCGGGGTCCGCCGCCAGGAACGAGCGCAGGCACATGAGGCCGACGACCTCGGCCGATCCGTACACGTAGGTGTCGAGCGAGTCGGCGTCGTGCTCGGTCCGCTCCAGATCCGTCCGCATGGACGCGAAGAACGGGGCGACCAGGCTCTGGTCGATCCCGCAGGCGCGAGCGGTGCGGGCGAAGGCGTGCACGACGAGGTTCGTCGAGAACCCGCGCTCCATGGCGTGCGCGGTCTGCGTCTCGAGGTCCGCCAGGAGGTCGGAGCGCTCGGCGTCGGTCAGGTCGAGCGCGTCGGCGTCGACGATCTCGTCGGCCAGGCGGACCAGGCCGTAGATGCTGCGCACCTGCGTGCGCACGGGTTCGGCGAGCAGGCGGCAGGCGCGTCCGAAGGACGTCGAGTACTCCTCGACGATCTGCGCGGTCGCGTGCTCCGCGGCGGCGTCGTAGAGGCGCGCGCCGTCGTGGTCGTCGGCCCGTGCGCGCGCGTCGCGTGCCGCTGCCCTCATGCCGCCCTCCCCGCGTCCGTCGTGGCCAGCGCCGTCACGCGGTCGACGACCGCGTCCAGGCCGACCGTGCGGGCGAGGTCACGCGCTGCGTGGACGTGCTGCTCGACGAGCCGCTCGACGGCGGCCCGCGCCCCGCAGCCCTCGAGCAGCGACCGCAGCGTAGCGGCCTGCGCCGCACTCAGCGCAGGGTCGCCCAGGTGGGCTGCGACCGCCGGCCACGCCGAGGTCCGGGCTGCCCAGGCGATCAGCGCCGTCATCTTCCCCTCGCGCAGGTCGGAGACGGTGCTCTTCCCCGTGACCTGCTCGTCGCCGAAGACGCCCAGCAGGTCGTCGCAGAGCTGGAACGCGGTGCCGAGGCGGTGCCCGACGAGCCCGACGACCGCCAGGTCCTCCTGCGACGCGCCCGCCGCGAGGGCACCCGCCTGCAGGGGGAGCGCGAACGAGTAGGCGGCCGTCTTGTGGGCCGCTACCGCGAGGGTCTCGTCGAGCGTGGGTACCCGCGTGCCGAGGCCCAGGTGCACGTCGTCGAGCTCGCCCGCGGCGCTCGTGCGCACCGCCTCGTGGACCAGCGCGACCAGCCGGGCGCCGACGCGTGCGTCGGTCGGCGCGGTGGTGAGCAGGGCGATCGCCCCGACGAGCGCCAGGTCGCCCGCCAGGATGCCGGCGGCCTGCCCGTAGGAGGTGGCCGCGGCGGGCCGCGCGCCGGCGTCCGCGGCGCGGTGGGCGAAGATCCCGGAGACGTTGAGGCGCCCGCGGCGCCGCTCGTCGTGGTCGATCACGTCGTCGTGCACGACGAAGGCCGTGTGCAGCAGTTCGACGGCCTCGCCGACGCGCTCGGCGACGGCCGGCTCGGTGCCCCCGAACGCGGCGTACGCATCGCAGACCAGCGCGGGCCGCAGCCGTCGACCGCCCTCGCCGGCCGACCGCAGGGCCGTCCACAGAGCGCGGTACTCCGCACCGAAGCGGGCGGCGTGCGCCTGTCCCTCGTCGAAGAACGCGTCCACGTCAGCCCGCCAGGGCGGTGTCGGCGCGACGGTGGTCCAGGTCGGTGGTCCGGTCGAGTGCCGCGAGCCCGTCCAGCGCGGCGAGCTCGGCGACCTGCCCGACGAGCCACGGGCTCAGGGCCCAGGGGGCCACCGCGGTGGCGCGGCCCAGCTCTGTGGTGGTCAACCACCGGTGGTCCATGACCTCGTCGGGGTTCGGGTGCAACGCGTGCCGCGTGGTCGCGAACCAGACCGGGCAGAACTCGTTCTCCACCACGCCGGACGAGTCCGTGGCGCGGTACCGGAACTCGGGGAGCATGAGTCTGAGATCGTCGACCTCGACCCCGAGCTCGGTGCGGGCGTGCCGTCGCACGGCGTCGGGCATGGGCTCGTCCGGGCGTGGGTGGCCGCAGAAGGAGTTGGTCCACACGCCCGGCCACGTGCGCTTGGCCAGCGCGCGTCTCGTCACGAGCACCAGGCCGTCGGCGTCGAACAGGTAGCACGAGAAGGCCAGGTGCAGGGGCGTGGAGTCGTCGTGGACCGTGGCGCGTGGTGCTGTCCCTGCCGGGCGGTGCTCCTCGTCGAGCAGGACCACGACGTCGTCGGTTGCTGTCCGCATGCGGGCTCCTTGCGCAGGGGGCTGTGGTGAACTTCCACCACTCACTAGTGAGGCTAGTAGGTAGCCAGGCTAGTATCCAGGCATGACCGATCCCGCGCACTTCTGGTACGCCGACGACCCGTCGGTGAGCGAGATCCTCGAGGCCGTCCGTCGTTTCCGGCGGGCCGACGAGGACATGCGTAGGCGGATCAGCGCCGAGATGCGGATGAACGTCACCGACATGTCAGCGCTCCAGTACGTCATCGCCGCCGAGCAGCGCGGGGGCCACGCCCACCCCCGCGACATCGCGACGCACCTCGGGATCTCGACGGCGTCCACCACCAAGCTGCTCGACCGTCTCAGCGCCTCCGGTCACCTGACCCGCACGACCCACCCGACCGACCGGCGTTCCGTGGTGGTCGCGAGCACGCCGCACGCGCACACGGAGATCCGCGACCGCCTGACCCGGATGCACGAGGCCATGGCCGCGATCGCGCGTGCGGTCCCGCCGCAGGCGCGCGGGGACGTCAGCGCCTTCCTCGATGCGATGTCCGACCATCTCGACAGCGAGCGCGGCATCGCGCCCCTGACGCCCGCCTGACGGCTCGGCGGGCTCCGCGCACCGCTCGCAGGCTCGCACGATCGCCTGCACAATCGCCGCATGCATCGTGACGTCCGCGCCCACCTCGTCCTCGACGTGACCTCACCCGCCACCCTCGCGTTCGCCGTCGCCGCACGCGACGCCAGCGAGGAGAGGCTGTCCCTGGCCCTCGACGGGTCTCCCGTGACCCCGCGCGAGCTCGTCGGCTCCCACGGTTCGCGCCTGCACGTCGTCGACGCATCCCCGGGGCGCCTCGCTCTGGACTACCACGCGAGCGTCGTCGGCCACACGCCGCAGGACGAGGACGACGAGGCCGACCGGCTCCTTCACCTGCGGCCGAGCCGGTACTGCGAGTCGGACTCGCTGGCCCCCACCGCGCGGGCCGAGTTCGCCGGACTGGCCGGCGCGGACCTGCTGGCCGCCGTCAGCTCGTGGGTCGGCACGCGGTTGACGTACGTGCCGGGCTCCTCGTTGCCGACGGACGGCGCGCTGCGCACGCTGCTGGCCCGCCAGGGCGTGTGCCGCGACTACGCCCACCTCGTGATCGCGCTGCTGCGGGCCCTCGACGTACCCGCGCGCCTCGTCGCCGTGTACGCGCCGGGGCTCGACCCCATGGACTTCCACGCCGTGGTCGAGGCATGGGTGGAAGGGGCGTGGCACGTCGTCGACGCGACCACGCTTGCCCCGCGCGGCACGCTGCTGCGGATCTCGACCGGGCGCGACGCTGCGGACACCGCGTTCCTCAGCACGTACGGCGGTGCGGTCTCGCTCGTCGAGCCGGTGGTGGGTGCGGTGGCGGACGCGTTGCCCGACGACGACGTCACGAGGCTGGTGCGGCTCGGCTGACGGGCTCGCGCACACCGGTCGGGTCGCTCGATAGGGTTCCTCGCGGGCCTCGTCGACCGGAGGGGAAGCGGCATGCCGACCGCGCTGCTGATCGGGATCCTGGTCGCGGGCATCATCGTCCTGACCCCGCTCGCGGACCGCCTGCGCGTGCCGTTCCCGGTGATCCTGACGGTCTTCGGCCTGCTGGTGCCCCTGCTCCCGTCGGTGCCCGTGCTGAGGATCGACCCCGACATCATCCTGCCGCTCGTGCTGCCGCCGCTGCTCTTCGCGGCGACGCAGCGCGCGACGGCTCGAGACTTCCAGGAGAACGCCCGCCCCATCCTGCTGCTCGCGGTGGGCCTGACGCTCGCCAGCGCGGCCGCCGTCGCGGTGCTCGCTCACCAGCAGGGCCTGGGCTGGGGTCCTGCCGTCGTGCTCGGCGCAGTCGTCGCACCGCCCGACCCCGTGGCGGCGACGGCCGTCGCCCGCCGGTTGCGGCTGCCCGGCCGGCTCGTCACCGTGCTCGAGGGCGACGGGATGTTCAACGACGCGACCGCCCTGGTGCTGTACGAGATGGCGGTGCTCGCGGTGGTCACCGGCGGGATCAGCGCCAGCGAGCTGGGCCTGAGCCTCGTGCTCGCGGTGGTCGTCGGCGTGGGGCTCGGCCTCCTCGCCGGCTGGGTGACACGGGTGGCGATGGCCCGCCTGCACGCCGCGTCGGCGGAGACGACGCTGACGATCGCGATGCCGTTCGCCGCATACGTCGCCGCCGACCGCCTGCACGGCTCGGGTGTCCTCGCGGTCCTGGCCCTGGGGCTCTACCTGCGCACCTACGGGCACGCGGCCGTCACCTCCGAGGGCTGGCCGCTGGGCCGGGCCGTGTGGCGGTACGCCGACTACCTCATCACCGCCTTCGTGTTCGTGTTCATCGGCTTCGAGCTGACCGAGGTCCTCCGCACCAGCCCCGAGCGGACCCGGGCGCTGTCCCTCGCGGCGTGGACGTGCGCCGTGCTGGTGGTCGTGCGGTTCGTGTGGGTGCTCGCGGCGACGCTGCGCACGCGGCGCTCGTCGCGGCCTGGGCCCATGCCGCTGGGCGGGCGGGAGGCGGTCGTGACCTCGTGGGCCGGGATGCGGGGCGTGGTCACCGTCGCGACCGCGCTGGCCCTGCCGCTGTTCGCCGACGACGGCTCGGCGTTCCCGGGCCGCGACACGATCGTCGTCGTCGCGCTCGTGACGGTGCTCGTCACGCTCGTCGTCCAGGGCCTGACGCTCGCACCGCTCGTGTCGTGGCTCGGGGTGGGCACCACGTCCGACACCCGGGCCGAGGCCCGCGGCCTGCGGCGCGGCGCGACCGAGGCCGTGCTGGCGGCGCTCGACGACGGGCTCGGCGATCCGGTGCCCGACCGTGTGCGCGAGGCCGTGACCCTGCAGTACCGGGGCTACCTCGCGGCGCAGCAGGCCATCGTGACGGCGACGCACGGCGACGCGGACGACGACGACGATCCCGGCGACGACCCGGAGGTGCAACGGCTGCTCGCCGCAGCGAGCGAGGTCGAGCGCGGCTTCGTCGTCGACGCGCGGCTGCAGGGTTCCGTGAGCCCGGAGGCGGCCGACGAGGTCCTCGACGAGGTGGAGCGCCGCGCGCTGCGCGACCTGGGCTGACGGGTCCTTGGGCGACGGCTCGGCGTGCCGGGCGGCCCCGCGGCGGGTAGACACGTCACATGGGTTCTCTGACGCGTTCGTTCACGCTCGGGCTGGCCGTCGGAGGACGGTCGTCCGTCGCGCTGACGGTCCCGCTCGCCGTCGCCACCCGCGGGCGGAGCGGCGCCGTCGCGGTCCTGCTGCGGTCCGCCGGTCGCCTGGCGGTGGCCGGTGAGGTGGTGGGGGACAAGCTCCCGGACACGCCGAGCCGCCTGGACCGGCCGGTGTTCCTGGCCCGGCTCGTCGCCGGGGGCGTCGGCGCCCTGGGACTCGCCCTCGCCGAACGGCGGCCCTCGGCGTCCGTCGTGCTCGCGATCCCCGTCGGGGTCGCCGGCGCCTACGTCGGCTCGTTCGCCGGGCACACGTGGCGCACGTGGGCGGCCCAGGACGGACCAGCCTGGGCGCGGCCCGACACCCGCGCCGCCGCGCTCGAGGACGCGCTGGTCCTCGCCACGAGCGCGCGCCTGCTCCGATCCGCACCCCGGGAGGTCTGATGGACGTCGCCGACCTGCTCACCGACGGCTTCGGCCGCATCGTGCCGACGGCGCGACGGCTGCTCGACGGCCTGCCCGCGCCGCTGCTCACGTGGAGGGCCGATCCCGACGCGAACACCATCGCGTGGTTGATCTGGCACGCCGGACGAGGCCAGGACGCGCAGCTCGCGCCGCTGGCGGGCACCGAGCAGGTGTGGCTGCGCGACGGGTGGGCGCGGCGCTTCGACCTGCCGTTCGCCGACGACGCCAGCGGGTACGGCCAGTCGTCCGACGAGGTCGCGGCCGTGCACGTCCCCGCGGACCTGCTGCTCGGCTACCTCGAGGCCGCCACGCGGGCCACGACCGCGTTCGTCGCCGGCCTCGGGCCCGACGACCTCGACCGCGTCGTCGACGAGAGCTGGGACCCACCCGTGACGCTCGGGGCGCGGCTGGTCAGCATCCTGGGCGACGACCTGCAGCACCTCGGCCAGGCCGCATACGTGCGCGGCCTGGCGGAACGGGTGCGCTGAGCGGACCGCGGTCGGAGCCGATCACGCGACCCGTCAGGACGCGAGGGACTCCTCGCGGTGCTGCCCGACCCGTTGCGTCGGGACGGTCGGCACCGGCGCCGGCGGTGCCGCGCGCACCAGCTCGTCGACGAGCACCTGCCAGGCGCGCTGCACGCGCACCAACGACTCGGCGACGACCTCCGGCGGGACGTGTCCCGACGCGCCCTCGCCGCGCGCCTCGTCGAGCGCGTCCAGGCCGTCGTCGACCGCACGGCGCGCAGCCCGGTAGCTCGAGGTGCCGCGGTCGGCCACCGCGGTCAGCACGTCGAGCGCCGCGGTCGCGTCCAGGAACTCGGCCCGAAGCCGCTCGAACGCGGCGGGCCGCTCGAACATCGTCATCCTGCCGGTCGAGGCCACCACGGTCTCCACGAGCGAGGACTCGGCGAGCCCCTCCACCGCGCGGTGCAGCGCGTGCGTGTCGAGCTGCACCTGGAGCAGGAGCACCAGCGTGCGTCCCAGGATCGCCTCGGCCCGCTCCCGTGCCGTCGCGCGCTGCCGCTCGGCCTCACGCGCTCGCTCGGCCTCCCGCAGCGCGTGCGCGTAGGCCTCGCGCTCACGCTGCTCGAGCTCGGCGCGCAGCTGGTTGGCGCGCCGCGAGACCTGGGCGATCTGCACCAGCACCCGCCGCTCGCTGTCCGTCTGCGCATGCGTGACGAGGTCGCGGGCGGTCTCGTTCACAGGTGCGCAGTAACCGTCGTCGGTGTACGCGAACAGGGCGACGGCGTGCCGGTCCGCCCACAGCGTCGCCGTCTTGGCGTACCCGGACCGCGAGTAGAAGGCCGCCGTGCGCGATCCCGCGACGATGCGCAGGCGCTCGAGCGGCGTGATGTCCAGCGGCGCCCTGCTGCGGTCGACCATCGCCGCGAACGTCGCCCCGAGCAGGTCGACGGGGTCGCCGTCGTCCGGGGTGACGCGGACGTCGACGAGCGCGAGCACCATGCGGGCGTGGCGCTCGGCGAACCGCTCGGCCTCCCGCCACTGCGGGTCCCGGCCCGCTGCGCTCATCGTCGTCTCCCGGCTCGTCCGCGCCTGACCAGCGCCGTCACGTCCGACGCTACGGCGTCCGGGCACGGGCGGCGGCGTACCGGCCGGGTGACGTTCGGGCGCCGTTGCGCCGTTCGGGTGATCCCGTCGCGGCGACACCGGGGCGAACCGGACGCGGCGGCGCCGTGACACTGGTCACGTCACGCGTGCCGACGTTCCCGCGGTCACCAGCCGGAACGCACGTAGTCCTTGAGGAAGCAGCCGTGCAGCAGCTCGCCGGCCTCACCACGCACGATCGGGTCGTACACGCGGGCCGCGCCGTCCACGAGGTCCAGGGGGGCGTGGAAGCCCTCCTCGGCGAGCCGCACCTTGGTGAAGTGCGGGCGCTCGTCGGTGATCCAGCCGGTGTCGACGCTGGTCATGAGGATGTTGTCGTCGGCCAGCTCGCCCGCGCTCGTCCGTGTCAGCATGTTGAGCGCGGCCTTCGCCATGTTGGTGTGCGGGTGGCCCGGACCCTTGTACCCGCGCGAGAAGACGCCCTCCATCGCGGACACGTTGACGACGTACGAGTGCCGGTCGCCCGAGCGGCGCATGGCCGGTCGCAGGCGGCTGACCAGGATGAACGGCGCCGTCTGGTTGCACAGCTGCACCTCGAGCAGCTCGAGCGGGTCGACCTGGTCGACCGTCGCGACCCACGAGTTGGTGTGCTCCTGGTCGGGGACCAGGCCCCCGGCATCGATGCCCGTGCCCGCGACGAGGCGCTCGAGGGAAGCAGCCTGCGCCGTCAGCGCGGCCTCGGCGACGCTCTCGCGCTGAGCGAGCGGCAGGGTCGGGCTGCTGAGCTCGCTGACCGCGCCCGCCAGCTGCTGGGGGTGCGCGCTGCTGGTGCGCCCGAACGTGGTGAGCGCGGGCAACGGCCCGTCGGGCAGGGGCTCCAGCTCGGCGTCGACGAGCCGCGAGTACGCGCCGGGGGAGCGGCGCACCGTCTGGGCGGCGTTGTTGATGAGGATGTCGAGGGGACCCTGCTCGGCCACCGAGTCCGCCAGCGCCACGACCTGGGCCGGGTCTCGCAGGTCGATGCCGACGATGCTCAGCCGGTCGAGCCACTCGTGGCTGTCGTCCATCGCGGCGAAGCGGCGGGCCGCGTCCCGCGGGAACCGTGTGGTGATCGTCGTGTGCGCACCGTCCCGGAGCAGCCGCAGCGCGATGTACATGCCGATCTTGGCTCGCCCGCCGGTCAGCAGGGCGCGCCGACCGGTCAGGTCGGTCCGTGCGTCGCGCTTGGCGTGGTTGAGCTCGGCGCACGCCGGGCACAGCTGGTGGTAGAACGCGTCGACCTGGACGTACGGCTCCTTGCAGATGTAGCAGGCCCGGGCCCGCAGCAACGTCCCCGCGCTCGCGCCGCGTGCGGACGAGACGAGGGGGATGCCGCGCGTCTCGTCGTCGATCCGGCCCGGGCTGCCGGTCGCGGTCGCCGCGACCACGGCCCGGTCCGCCGCGCTGATCGCCTCGCGCCGCTCGATCCGGCGCTGCTTCTTCGCTGCCTTGAACAGCGCCGACGTCGCCCGCCGTGCCTGGGCCAGCTGCGGGTGGTCGGAGGGGAGGCGGCTGATGCGGTCGGCGACGGCGAGGAAGATCGCCAGCTCGTCGGGCGTCACACCTGCGTCCGGAGCGGGCCCCGTGGGGCCGGGGGCGGGCGCCCCCTCGTCGAGGGCCGTGGTGGTCGTGGTCATGCGGGATCCGTCTCGATGGTCGTCCGGGGTGGCCGGCGAGCCGAGGAGCGAAAGCCGGGCGTGCGCGGTCCGTGCGCACGCCCATGATCCCACGGGCCCCGACCTGCACTCGAGTCCCGATCGCCGGCCGGACGTACCGCCCGCGACACACCGCCGCAGGGGCTGCCGGGACGATGCGCAGTCCCTAAGGTGAGGATCATCCGGGCGGACGGCCCGACCAGCGCATTCGTTCGAGCAGAGGTGGGACCGACATGATCAGGTTCTTGATTCGCACCGGCATCTTCCTCGCCTCGGCGGCGCTGGGGATCTGGGTGGCCTCGCTCATCCTCGACGACTTCAAGATCGAGCTCTCCGGCTTCATCGTCGCGGTGATCGTCTTCGCGCTCCTGCAGTCCATCCTGGCGCCGTGGATCGTGAGCATCACGCGCGACCACGCCAACGCGCTCACGGGCGCCGCGGGTCTGCTGTCCACGTTCATCGCTCTGCTGGTGGCCACGCTCGTCGGGGACGGGCTGAGCATCAGCGGCGTGAGCACGTGGGTCCTGGGCACGGTGATCGTCTGGCTCGTGACGATGCTCGGGGCGCTGCTGCTTCCCCTGGTGCTGGTGAAGAAGGCCGTCCGCGAGTCGCGCGGGATCTGACGGGAGGGCCGTCAGGCGGGGGAGAGCAGCACCCCGAAGGTGATGTCCCTGCGCCACGCGAAGCCGAGGGTCTGGTAGAGGCGGATCGCGCCGACGTTCTCCGCCGACGCGTGCAGGAAGGGCACCTCGCCGCGGGCGCGGATCCCGGCGGCGACCGCGCGCACCAGCATGGCGGCCAGGCCCTGCCCGCGGTGCTCGGCGTCGGTGCACACGGCACTGATCTCGGTGTACCCCGTGGGGTGCTGGCGCTCGCCCGCCATGGCCACGAGCGCGCCACCGCGTCGGATGCCCAGGTAGGTGCCGAGCCGGTACGTCTCGGGTGCGAACGGGCCCGGCTGGTTGCGCTCGACGAGGCCCAGCATCTCCGCCACGTCGTCGGAGCCGAGCGTGACCACCTCGGGCGCGACCGTGTCGACGAGAGCGGGCGTCGCGACAAGCTGGACCCCCGCGAACCTCGCGGTCTCGGTCCAGCCCGGTCCCGGGCTCGACGCGCCGGGGACGACGACCTGGGTGCCTGGACCGACGAGCGACGAGAGGTCTGACCAGGCGGCCGGGTCGTCGGTGTCGTGCAGCGCGACGATCGGGGAGATCTCGGGGCGGTAGCGCCGGGCCAGGCCCGTTCCCTCGGCGAAGGCGGCGTGCACGCCGGTCAGCGAGCTCCACGCGGGGTTGTCCAGGACGTGCGGCACGGTACCTCTTCCGGTCGGCGGGTGGTCGCTGCAGCGTCGCACGGCGCCGGCGGCAGGGTCCAACCAGCCAGCTCGCGGCCACGAGGATCCCGTCGCACTCTGGGAGGCATGACCGATGCGACCGACCTGACCGCCCTCGTCCTCGTCGGAACTCTGACGCCGTCGCCGCGCCTTCCAGCAGCGAGCTCCTGGGCAGGCAGGTACTCGAGGCGCTCGAGGCGCACGGCGTGACGGGCACCGTCGTCCGGCTCGTCGACCACGACATCCGACCGGGGGTTGAGACGGATATGGGCTCCGGCGACGAGTGGCCCGAGGTCAGACGACAGATGCTGGCGGCGGACATCCTCGTGCTGGCGACCCCCATCTGGATGGGTCAGCCGTCGTCGGTGATCAAGCGCGCCCTGGAGCGGCTCGACGCCGAGATCTCCGAGAAGGACGAGCAGGGCCGCATGCTCACGTACGGGAAGGTCGCAGCGGTGGCAGTCGTCGGGAACGAGGACGGTGCTCACCACGTCAGCGCGGAACTCTTCCAGGCCTTGGACGACGTCGGCTTCACGATCCCGGCAGGCGCCGTCACGTACTGGGTGGGTCGGGCGCTCGAGACGGTCGACTACCAGGACCTCGACGAGACACCCAAGGCGGTCGCATCGACGACCTCGACCCTCGCCTCGAACGTCGCGCACCTGGCCAGGCTGCTGCGCGACGCGCCCTACCCGCCGACCTGAGGACGCACCGAGACGTTCGATCGCGAGCTCCCACGAGAGAAAGGCTTCGACGATGACCGACGCGTTCCCCGCCCAGCAGCAACAGCCCCCGGGGCTCACCGGGGCGATGAGCCCGCCGCCCGACCACGGCGAGGAGAGCTATGAGGGGTCGGGGAAGCTCGAGGGCAAGAAGGCCCTGATCACGGGGGGAGACTCCGGGATCGGCCGGGCCGTGGCGATCGCCTTCGCGCGCGAGGGCGCCGATGTCGCGATCGTCCACCTGCCCGAGGAGCAGGAAGATGCCGACGAGACCGTGGCCTGGGTGGAGCGCGCCGGGCGCCGATGCGTCGCGCTCGCGGCCGACCTGCGCGCTGAGCAAGCCGCGCGGGGCGCGGTGCGGGACGCCGCGGCCGCACTGGGTGGCCTCGACATCCTGGTCAACAACGCCGGGTTCCAGATGGCGCGCCGCGAGTCGTTCGCCGACGTCACGTCGGAGGACCTCGACCGCACGTTCACGACCAACCTGTACGCCCTTTTCTGGGTCACCCAGGAGGCGCTCGACCACCTGCCCGACGGTGGATCGATCATCAACAACTCGTCGATCCAGGCGTACCAGCCGTCCGAGTCCCTGCTGGACTATGCGGCGACCAAGGCGGCGATCAACAACTTCACCGTGAACCTCGCCTCCGAGCTGGGGCCCCGCGGGATCCGCGTCAACGCCGTCGCCCCGGGGCCCATCTGGACGCCTTTGCAGCCTGCCACCCAGCCACCGGAGAAGGTCGAGAAGTTCGGCGCCGACACGCCCCTCGGCCGCGCCGGGCAGCCGGCGGAGGTCGCGCCCGCGTTCGTGTTCCTCGCCTCGTCGGAGACCGCGTCGTACGTCTCGGCGACGGTGCTCGGGGTGACGGGCGGCAAGCCGGTCTTTTGAGCCGTGGCTCCGGATTCCGATGAACCGGCCGCGGTCCGGTGGCCACGTGCTCCCGGACGGGTGATGAATCCGCGGATGGCAGCCGTCGACGTCGGACGGCACCGCTCAGCGACCGGGTCGCAACGGTGGACTGGCTGTCCCGGCGCCGCGCGCCAGACCCGCGACCAGCTCGCGCATCGCGCCGTCGGCGCTCCAGCGGGGCCGGAAGTCCAGCTCGCGCTCGGCTCGTCCGGTGTCGAGCAGCGGGGCGTGAGTCGCCATGTCCAACCACCCGGGCCCCACCGCCACGGCGCGCGCCCTCCACGCGAGCGCGAGCGCGGACCGCACGAAGGCCGGCGACACGTCCCGGTAGCGTCCGTCGGTGACGGCTGCGGCGACCTCCGGTGCCCGGAGCACCCCTTGCGCCGCGATGTTGAAAGGACCGCGTGCCTGGCGCACGACGACCTCGCGGTAGGCATCCGCCAGGTCGTCGGCGTGCACCGCTTGGAGCCGCAGGCCGCTCGGCCACGGCAGTACCGGCAGGCGACCGGCCAGGAGGGAGCGCGGCACCAGAGGACCGAGGAACAGGCGTCCGATCTCGCTGCCCGCCGGTCGCTGGAACACCAGCGCGGGCCTGACGCGTGCGAGAGCAAGAGTCGGGAAGCGCTCCTCGGCCTCGTCGAGCAGCTGTTCACACTCCGCCTTGTCGACGGAGTAGGACGACGAACGGACCCCCTTCGTGCCCCACTCCTCGGTGCGGGGCACGTCGTCGGGTGCGGGCGAGTAGGCGCCGACGGACGACGCGACGACGAGGTGCGGGACGCCCGCCTGAGCGACCGCCTCCACGACCCGGCGGGTGCCGTCGACGTTGGTCCGGCGCAGCCGCGTGCGGTCGTGGCTCGGCTGGATCGCCCACGCGAGATGCACCACGGCGTCCGCCCCCGCCACCAGCTCGGCGAGCCGCTCGACGACCGGGCGGTCTGGGCCGGGCGCGCCGATGTCGCACGCGGCCCACCGTGCGATCGAGTAGGGCGCCGGCGGTGGCGACGCAGGAACCCGGCGCGCCACCGCTGTGACCTCCAGGATCGTCGGGTCGTCCTGGAGCCGACGGAGAAGGGCCGTCCCGACGTTGCCGCTCGCGCCGACGACGACGACGCGCATCAGCTCCGCCTCGATCGTCCCGGCGCAGCCCCGGGCTCAGTGGTCACGCAGCGCCTTGACGAGCTCAGCCTTCGTCATCGAGGACCGCCCGGCGATGCCGATCTCAGCTGCACGCTTGCGCAGGTCGGGGACCGTCCAGCCCTCGTAGGAGCCTGCGCTCCCACCTTTCGCGGCGACCTTCTTGCGCCCGCGCGCCGCGCTCGCGTTGGCGATGCGCGCCGACTTCTCCTTGGAGTTCCCCTCGTCCCGGAGATCCTCGTACAACTTCTTGTCCTTGACGCTGGGTCCCGGCGATCGTCCCGGCATGATCCCTCCCTCGTCGGTGGCTGCGGTTCGCCGCCTTTCCCTCTACCGTGCCCCGCCGACGTGACGTCGGCACGTCGAGCGCGCCAAGGCTCGAGATGCGGGTGTGCAGCGGCGTGCGCACGATGGCCGGGACCGAGGTGTGCAGAGACCCGCAGCCGCGCGTCGCGAGCACCCGTAGGGAGGAAGAGCCATGAGAGCAGTCGTCTATCGCGGTCCGCACGACGTCGAGGTGGCGGAGGTCCCGGACCCGACGATCGAGGAGCCGACCGACGCCGTCGTCCGGATCACGACGACCAACATCTGCGGGTCGGACCTGCACATGTATGAGGGGCGCACGAACGTCGAGGTGGGCACCGTGCTGGGGCACGAGAACATGGGGATCGTCGAGGCGGTGGGGCCCGCGGTGACGCGGGTGAAGGTCGGCGACCGGGTCAGCGTCCCGTTCAACATCGCCTGTGGTACGTGCCGCAACTGCCTGCAGGGCTGGACGTCGTTCTGCACGCGCACCAACCCGACCGAGGGCGTCGACGGTGCCGCCTACGGCTACGCCAACATGGGCCCCTACGCCGGCGGCCAGGCCGAGCTCCTGCGGGTCCCGTTCGCGGATGTGAACCTGCTCGAGCTGCCCCCGGGAGACGAGCACGAGAACGACTTCACGATGTTGTCGGACATCTTCCCGACCGGGTGGCACGGCACCGTCCTCGCGGGGCAGCAACCGGGTGACGACGTCGTGGTGTTCGGCGGCGGCCCGGTCGGGCTCATGGCGGCGCACAGCGCGATGATCCGCGGTGCGGCTCGGGTGTTCGTCGTCGACAAGGAGCCGGACCGGCTGGCGCTGGCTGATCAGATCGGAGCCGTGGCCGTCGACTTCTCGGAGGGAGACCCCGTCGAGCAGCTCATGGACGCGACGGACGGGCGAGGCGCTGACTGCGGCGTCGAGGCGGTCGGCTACCAGGCGCACGACCCGTCGGGCGAGGAGCATCCGGAGCTGGTGCTGGACAACCTGGTCCAGTCGGTGCGCACGACCGGAGGCATCGGCGTCGTCGGTGTGTACGTTCCGGAGGACCCGGGCGCGGCCACCGAAGGAGCGAAGGAGGGTCGGGTCGCCTTCGACTACGGCACCTTCTTCATGAAGGGGCAGCACATGGGGACCGGACAGGCCCCGGTGAAGCGGTACAACCGCCAGCTGCGCGACCTGATCGTGGCAGGAAGGGCCACACCCTCGTTCATCGTGTCCCACGAGCTCTCGCTCGACGAGGCGGCCTCCGGCTACGAGCACTTCGACAAGCGCGAGGACGGCTGGACCAAGGTGTTGCTGCGCCCGGCTTCCTGAGCGACTCCTCGCTGAGCCCGACGGGGCGCCGCACGCCTGTGCGGCGCCCCGTCGGTCCACCTCAGGGGGTGACCGTCAGCGGTGTTCCTCCCGACGTGAGCCGCCAGTCCGGGTTGGTCGATGAGAACAGCGCCGGGTCCACCGTCTGGTGGGCGGTGACCCAGTCGATGAGCAGCTGGCGGATCTCCAGCTGTCGGTTGTAGACGACCGGGGCGCCGACGACGCCGGGGAAGTTGCCGCCACCGGACTGCCGGTAGTTGTTGATCGCGACGACGAACTCCTGGCTGTCGGTCACGGGGGTGCCGCCGTAGGCGAGGTCGGTGATCCGGCTCCCGACCGGCTGCGACAGGTCGATGTCATAGGTCAGCGGCTGGTCGAGCCCGCCCATGACGTCGTAGTTGTAATCGGGCGTCCCGGTTGGGGCCGTGGGCGTGACCGCGTTGGTGAGCTGGTCCGCGGGGTACGTGCCCGGACCCGCGACGGGCTTGAAGTACTCCGCCGACTTCTCGAGGTACGCCTTGACCTGCGCACCGGTCAGCTTGATGCCGAGCAGCGTGTTGTCGTAGATGTACAGCCCGGCGACGTCCCGCACGGAGATGTCGCCGGCGGGGATGGCCGCGTCCTTGTTGAACGGTGCCGCGATGGACAGCACGGGAAGGTCCGCGTCCGCCCCTGTCAGCCCGGCCTTGACCGCGTCCGCCTGGACGTAGTTGATGAAGTCGAGCGCCGCCGTGTCCTCGTACCGGGCCGTGGCCGCCGACATCGCCTCGGTGGCTGTGCCGATCACACCGTTGACGTACGTGACCACCTTCTTCTGGTCCTTGGCCAGCATCTTCACGATCTTCGGGTCCTCGGGCACCGCGTTGCTGTTCAGCACCTTGGAGTCGACGGACTGCACCGACCACCGGCCGTGGGCGTAGCTCAGGTCGACGTCGAAGACCGAGAGGCGCTCGCCCCACTTGAGCGGCTCGGACAGCACCACGGCCCTGCCGGTGGCCTCGTTGGTGACGACGCGCTTCGCGATCTCCTGGTGGGCGTGGCCCACGAGGATCGCGTCGATCCCCGGGACCTGCTGGGCGACGAGCGTGGCGGCGTTCTCCGGGAACGGCAGCGCGTCACCGTACGAGGACGACGTGTCCGCCCCGGAGTGGGCCGCGACGAGCACGACGTCGGCGCCGTCGCGCTTCATCTTCGGCACGTACCCCTTGGCCTGCTCGACGAGCCCGTCGAAGTGCATCTTGCCCTCGACGTTCGCCTTGTCCCAGATCGCGATGCCGGGGTTGGTCAGCCCGAGGATGCCCACCCGGATCGGCTTGCCGTGGGCCGGGCGCACCGTCTTGATCACGTAGGGCTCGAACGCCGGCTTGCCGGTCGTGTCGTTGATGGCGTTCGCGGCGAGGAGCGGGAAGTCGAGCTGCTTCTCGAACGTGCGCAGGTAGGGGATGCCGTAGTTGAACTCGTGGTTCCCGACGGCCGCGGCGTCGTACCCGATCGCGTTCATGGCCGCGGCCATGGGGTGGATCGTGGTCCGCGAGATGGGCTGGATCTTGGCGTAGTAGTACGCGAGAGACGTGCCCTGGATCGTGTCGCCCGCGTCGACGAGCAAGGTGTTCCGCCGACCTTTCTCCGTGCGCACCTGGTTCACCAGTGTCGAGATCTTGGCGAGGCCCACGTCGTTGTGCGCGGCGTCGTCGTACTCGGCATTCTTGAAGTAGTCCCAGTTCAGCGCGCTGCCGTGCAGGTCGGTCGTGCCCATCACGGTCAGGTGGTAGTCCTTGTCGGCACCCCCGCCGTGGCCCCCTCCGTGGCCGTTGCCGTGGGCGCTGGCGGTCGTCGGTACCGCGAGCGTGGCCAGCAGCGCCGTCGCTGCCAGCGCCGCGGCGACCGTGCCGCGTCGTCGGACGTTCGTCCCCATGTCGGTGTCCTCCTGTGTTGTCGCAGATGCACCGGATTGCGGTGCGTCGGGCAACCTACCCCGCGCGGGTGACAAGCGTGTGCCGAACGGGTGACGGCGTGGCGTCGTGTGCGCGCCGATCGGGCCCGTGCTGGTTCGACCGCGTCGCTCAGGTGGCCCAGCGACGCACGCGACGTCGGCTCGCGTCGTGCCAGGCCGCGGGGAAGGCGGCCAGGGCGCGAGCCGCCCGGTCCCGTTCGAGGCCTGTCAGCAGCCCGTAGGTGAAGCCGTTCTCGCCCGCGAGGTGGGCGCGCATCCCCATCGCCCGGACGACGCCCTGCATGATCACGGCGTCGTGGTGCTCGCCGAGGACGTCCTGCACGTCCTCGAACGCGCCCGCGAACCTCTCGGCGGGGCGGCCGGCGACGGGCGCCACCGCCTCGGCGACGTAGCGCGCGGTCCGGGACGCCTTGCGCAGCTCGTGGAGCGCTGCCGCGAGGTCGCGGTCCTGGGCGACGGGTTGGGGCGTCGAAGGCCACCGCGAGGTGCCGGTCGTCGACGCGAGCACGGCGCGGGCATCCCGTTCCCGGTCGCGCGCTCTTCGCCAGGCGCGGCGCGCGACGCGGGCCGCGGCATCCTCCGCGCTCGCTGTCGCCCGGTCGTCCGCCAGGGTCGAGGCCTGGCGCAGCGCGACGACGAGCCGCGCGTGCCGCTCGGTGCCGAGGTGTGCGACGACATCCGTGTGCGCCGCGTTCCGGGCGGCGTCGAGTTCGGCCGTGACCCGCGCCCGGACGGCCCCGACGACGAGCTCGTCGGGCAGGTCGTCGAGCATCGCGGCCGCCCGGTCCCGCGCGACCTCGAGGTCGCGGGCCACGCCGAGGACGTGAGCCCAGGCCGCGAGCTCGCCCCGGAGCTCGTCGACCCGCTCCCGGTCGAGCCACGGCCGGAACGCGCGCAGCAGCGCGCGCACGCGACGCGTCGAGACCCGCGCCTGGTGCACCGCGTCGGGGACGTCCGCGCGGACGTCCGGCGTGAGGTCGAGGAGCGGCTCGTCTCCCGTCGGATCGCGTCGGTCGCGAGGTCCGTCGCCGACCCTCCGCGGTTCATGTCAGCGCTCCCATGCCGCCATCGTCCGCGCGGACCGCGCGTGCTGCCACGCGGGCGGCGTCACCACCAACCCTGCCGACGCGCCCACCAGAGCAGCGCGCCGGACATCGCGGCCATGATCGCCAACGAGGTGACGAGCGGCGTGGCGGAGGTGTGCTGGTTCACGATGAGGTTCATCCCGAGGATCGACGCGAGCGCGGTGATCGGGAGCGTCACGACCGCGATCACGGCCAGCCGCTCCGCGGCGATCGTCATCTTGGTGTCGGTGCGCGTCCGGTAGAACTCGATCACGCCCTGGAGGTACTCCTTCTCCTCGCCGGCCAGTCCCGCGATGCGGTCGAACTGCTCCACCAGGTCGGCGGTCAGGTGCCGGCTCTCGTCGGGCACGGCGCGGGGCAGCGACATGACGCGCCGGTAGATCTCCGCCGTCTGCGCGGCGATCGTCCGCACCGCCAGCAGACCGTGGCGCGTGCGGAACATCGCGTCGA
>Ga0222423_1000152_pt1 | contig 63922 bp, 49 predicted proteins | sample 3A0metagenome_FD_182472 | JGI IMG/M metagenome (GOLD analysis project Ga0222423, IMG submission 182472) | Enriched microbial communities from leaf-cutter ant dump, University of Wisconsin, Madison, United States - 3A0 (version 2) | ecosystem: Environmental > Terrestrial > Nest > Insects nest >...
CGCTCTTCGCCAAATCCACGCCGATGGTTATAGTGCCCATGGAGACTTCCTCTTCGTAGTGACGGTTGTGTCGCAACACCATCATGGCCCTCGAGGCCGAAAGGGGAGGAAGTCTCTTTTTACTCGTCCAAGCCGACGCCGCTTCGCGGCGCGGCTTAACTCAGGCGTTAGACACTACAGGGTTCGAGACATGTCAAAACAACGGACGGAACAGCAGCGCTATTTGGGTTTTGGTATCAGTATCGGTGTCGCCATCGGGTGCGGCTTTGGAATAAGCTTCGGCAATCTTGCTCTAGGTATCGGGCCTGGCATCGCAATAGGCGTCCTGTTTGGAATTGCGCTAGGCAAAAAGCACGCGGCCAAATCCGGCGACGGCGGCGGCAAAGATGGCGTTGGTGGTGTCTAACATCTCGTTCAAGGCGGACGGCTTCGCCGCCGCTTAACTCAAGCGTTAGGCCGCTATGGAACTCCCTCGCACACTCAAAATCAGGCTTATTGATTCCATTCTGAAGAAGCCATTTCCAAAAAATGGCGTGCTTCGGGTAGGTGCAGGAGTTGAGCTCGTAGACGAGAAGATCATCCGGTTTCTTCGCAACGAAGAACCGTGGCTAATCGTTGAACGCCGTGAAGGAGACGACCTCATCTGTTCAACTTGGAACGGTGATACCCATGTCGGCGAGTCCCGTCACCCGATCAGCCAATTTCAAGATCAACAGTTCCAAATCAAGCATTACTTCGGACCCAGTACCATTTACTACGATGGACTTAGTGACTATGCACGTGGCTACTATCTACGTACTCCCTATGCGCTAATACGCGTGCGGCGCAGCCTAGAGCGTGCCGGGACACTCTTATACAACCGCAGGCGTATCGTCCTGGGGCAGCGTCTTGAGCTTCTCACGTTCATGATTGAACAAGCTGCTGAAGGCAAGAGCTCGTTCAACTCGCTTGATCTCATGACCGACATGCACACCGTACGTTGGATCACTCACCCCAACGGGGAGTCGGTTCGCAACCGCCTTGATCTTTACCTAAACTCACTTGTGGATACGGGCGAGCTTAAAAAGGCAAATGGCGATTACTGGCTAACTGGGCATGCATTGAGTCTGGTAGAGGAACGAGCTGAACAGGAGCGCAAGCACAAACAAGGCATTAAAATCCAATGGTTGATCGCCATTCTCGCTTTTGTGACCGCACTACTCACAATCGTTCAAGCTGGCTTGGTCAAGCTCAACCCACTGCTTGACTTAACAAAGTAGCGGTCTAACAATTCATTCAAGCCGACGCCGCTTCGCGGCGCGGCTTAATTCAGGCGTTAGCCTTGTATGCCTACCATCGTTTTACGCGACGAAGAGCAGCGCGATGTCGGTTTTCTACTCCTCGCCGGGAGCGAGAGCGTAGCTACCGCAGGTGAGCGAGACGTGGTGTTCATGGCTCTACCGACGCTAGATTCCTCGCCCATCGCCAACTTCCTTCAAGACTTCAACCACGTAGAGTTCCGGGCGCGCGTTGTCTCGTCGGAGTTAGGTTGCCAAGTCTCGTTCACGGTCGCACCAAACATCGGCTTCCACGCCTCACTCACCAGATCAGGCGGCGGGTCTTGGGCTGTCAGTTCCGTCGGGAACGGCTCCTGCCAGGTGCTCGGTGACGGCTAACATTTCGTTCAAGGCGGACGGCTTCGCCGCCGCTTAACTCCAGCGTTAGGCCGCACACATGCAGCGTCGCGATCTCGAACTGTTCGCTGACTACAACCAGTTCTACCTTCAGGACGAGCCGGCCAGCGGTGACCTGTCGGATGCATGGACGGACGAGGCCGTAGAGCGGTTACTCGCTCTCGCGCCGGGGACGGTTGGCATTGGCACGGCCAGCAACGGCAATGTCCCGGTTGCCGTAGAGGTGCTTGAGGGCGCGCCGGCAGAATCATTGGAGCCGTACGATCAGGTCAATGAGTGTTCGCTAGCAATCGCGCATGGGCCGTTGGTGGTCGCAGGCTGCACGGAATACTTTCCAGAGGCAGCGCGCATCCCCTTGGCTCCCGGTGTTTATCGGGTCCGTATCAGTTACTGCCTATCCGGCGAGGAGCGCTATCTTGTTCAACTCTGGCAGGCCCCACGTATCGATCCTCTTGTGGTCAAGGCACGTGCGGCCTAACTCCTCATTCAAGCCGACGTCACTCCGCTACGCAGCTTAATTCAAACGTCAGCAACCAGGCACGGTGACATGAAAATAGCTCGGTTCATGCCAGTTTTGGCCTTCCTGTCTCTCAGTGCTCTAAGCCTCGACGCGCGTGCCATCAAACTGCCTCCACCTCCAACAATCGCCCAACTCGCGGGCGTCTGGATCGGCCCGGATGAGTCGGGTTCGGTTTTGCGCCTTGAGCTTGACGGTCGAGGTATTGGGAAACTTCAAATCAGTGAACATGGCTCGCCCACCGTGCTTGCCTCCTACAACATAACGCTCAACAAAGATCGCCATGCCTCCAAGCTCTCTTTCGCAGTGTCCCCAGACAAAAACTCACCCAGCAATTTCAGCCTATCCGGCTCCGTGGTAGTCGGAGCCCATGCACTCTCGCTCGTGCGACATTTCAACTACTCGTACGAAGGTTTTGTACTCAATGCATTGCTCATCCGGCAGAGTGATCTTGCACTTGGCTCACAAAGGCTCAAAGACATGGAAGTACAGCCCAACGCAAATCGTGGGCGCTAACCAGTCATTCGAGGCGGGTGGCTCCGCCACCGCTTAATTCCAGCGGCAGAAGGCAGGAACAAGATGTTGGGGCTTGATAATCCTTTTTGGTCCGAGCTTCGGCACGCCTACGGCGAGGCATCGGATATCCCTGGGCTCTTGAGCCAACTCGCCGGCTACCCAAGCGAGGCTTCCTACCAAGATGAGCCCTGGTTCACGTTGTGGAGTTCGCTCTGCCATCAGGGCGACGTCTACCCTGCATCTTTCGCGGCGGTTCCTCACATTGTTCGAGCTCTAGCCATCGACCCCGCACGCGCATCCATGAGCTACTTCTTGCTGCCTGCGAGCATCGAGGTTGCGCGCGCATCAGGTGACATCACCGCTCCGCCGTCATTGGAAAATTCGTACTTCGAGGCACTTGCCCAACTTCCCATGCTCGCGGCAGCAGCAGCGAAACCCGGGTGGGACTCGTCCACATGTACCGCCGCTTTGGCTGCAATGGCGGCAGCCACTGGCAACCACCAAACCGCACAGTTGCTGTTGGAGACGGAGCAGAGCGACATCCCTGCCGTCATCAACTGGCTTCAGTCGCGCTGACTCCCCACCGGTCGTCCAAGCGGACGGCTGCGCCGCCGAGGACGGTCGGCTTGGGCGGATGGGTGTCTACCCCTACGAAGGAACGGATATCTCCGTCGTTACCCAAACCGGGGCCGCACTCAAGGCTTTTGCTCCGCGCTTTCGGGCGACTGCTGATCGTTTTGTTGTGCTGACGGCGCGTGCGGCTTGCCAGCGTCGCGCGGGTTTCAAGGGGTGCCAGGCTGCCTTTCCGTAATCGGTCTTGGCGACTGTTCCGGCGTGGTCTTTGTCGTGGCGACCGCCTTGGCCCGCTGCAGGCCGCTGCGTGCACTGTCGAAAGTCGCGCCCATGGTTCGTCGTGTGATGGCAAGCCGAGTGGTTCGTACTTCGGCGTTGCAGCATTCCAGAACCCGGAGCGTCAAATGAGAAAGCTGAGGATCATCGAACACATCTCGCTGGACGGCGTGATCCAGATCTCCGCCGATGACGGCGATTTCCCTTACAGCAACTGGACCGCGCCTTATCGAACCCCTGGCGGCCTGGACGCACTCGCGGCCGCGCTGGGCGAGCGCTTCGATTTGCTGCTTGGTCGTCGTACCTACGATATCTGGTCGGGCTTCTGGCACAGGGCGCCGCGCAGTGCGATGGCGGACCGCCTCAATGCGGCAACAAAACACGTCGCCACCCACCGTCCGGAGAGCCTCGCATGGGGCCCGTTCGAGGCCCTGGGGCCGGACGTTGTCGAAAGTGTTCGGCGCCTCAAGTCGCAGCACGGGCCGGACTTGATTCTCTGGGGCAGCTCCACGCTCACGTCGCAGGTGCTTGAGCATGGGCTGGCGGATGAGGCCTTGCTGATCGTCTATCCGGTCGTGCTGGGCATCGGGAAACGCCTCGTTGCGGAGGGAACCCCGGCATGCGCATTCGAGCTCCTGGGCACGGAGGCCATGCCTTCCGGCGTCATCCTCAGCACTTACAAGGTTGCCGGGCCCTTGAAGGCCGGATGACCGGCCGGACAGGCCTGGTCACCCCGCGTCTCCCGTCCCTTGAATGCAAGGTGCTGGATGACGCGCTGCGCTCGACCCTGCTGGGCGAGCCTTTGGCCGTTCAACGCGCGCAGGGCGCGCTTTTGTCCTGCCTTGGCAGGAATGACGAGCAAAAGCCAGGTTGATCCGGCCCTCCCCCGAGGGTGCGAAATGGCGCCCGGCACGCCCCTCGCGCGGCGTCCAACCCATGCCTTCGGCCACAGGCCGCCCCGCAGCCCCGATGGCATACTCAGGCCTTTTCTGATCGCGAGGTTTGCCATGCGACTTTTCCCCGTCCTCGCCTTTGGCACGCTGTTGCTGCCGCTGGCCGCGCAGGCCAATGATCCCAACTCGTATGCGCAGCCCGACCAGGTGCGGGTGACGCATCTGGACCTGGATCTGGCCATCGACTTTCCACACAGGCAGCTCGACGGGCAGGCCACGTTGAAGCTGGAGTGGGCCAACCCGCAGGCGCAGTCGCTGGTGCTCGATACGCGCGACCTGGAGATCGCCCGGATCGAGGCGCTGGGCAGCGACGGCAAGGCCACGCCGCTGACGTATGCGCTGGCGCCGCGCGACAAGGAGCTGGGCAGCAAGCTGACCATCGCCGCGCCGACGCATCCGGCGCGCGTGCGCATTGTCTACACCACCTCGCCGGGCGCATCGGGGCTGCAGTGGCTGACGCCGGCGCAGACGGCGGACAAGACGGCGCCGTTCATGTTTTCGCAGTCCGAATCCATCCACGCGCGCTCGTGGGTGCCGCTGCAGGATTCGCCGGCGGTGCGCTTTACCTACGACGCGCACGTCACCGCGCCGAAGAACATCCGCGTGGTGATGAGCGCCATCAACGACGCCAACCATCCGCTGGATGGCGATTTCCGCTTTGACCAGCCGCACCCGATCCCGTCCTACCTGCTGGCGATCGGCGCCGGCGACATCGCGGTAAAGGAAACCGGCCCGCGCTCGGCGGTGTATGCCGAGCCGTCGGTGGTGGCCAAGGCCGCGCACGAGTTCGAGGACACCGAAAAGCTGATCGCCACCACCGAGCAGCTGTACGGCCCTTACGCCTGGGGCCGCTACGACATCCTGGTGCTGCCGCCGTCGTTTCCGTTTGGCGGCATGGAAAACCCCAACATGACGTTCGCCACGCCCACCGTGCTGGTGGGCGACAAGAGCCTGGTGTCGCTGGTGTCGCACGAGCTGGCGCACTCGTGGTCGGGCAACCTGGTGACCAGCGCCGCGTGGCGCGACATCTGGCTCAACGAGGGCTTTACCACCTACGTGCAGGGCCGCATCACCGAGGCGGTGTACGGCAAGGCGCTGGCCGACGAGGAAGCCTTGCTGTCGGCGCGTGCGCTGCAAAAGAGCATCGACACCATGCCCGCCAATGCACAGAAACTGGCGCCCGACCCGCGCGGTCTGGGCGGCGACGATGCGCTGTCGGACGTGGCCTATGACAAGGGCTCGTGGTTCTTGCGCACGCTGGAGCAGCGCTTTGGCCGCGACAACTTTGACGCCTACCTCAAGGGCTATTTCGCGCACTTCGCATTCCAGAGCATCACCACCGAGCAGATGCTGGACTACATGAAGCCGCACCTGATCGACCGCTATCCCGGCAAGATGGGCTGGGACGAGGTGCAGGCGTGGGTCTATGGCGAGGGCATCCCCAAGGATGCGCCGCTGCCCGACTCGCCGCGCTTCAACGCCATCGACAAGGAGCGCAGCGCGTTCCTCGCCGGCACGCTGGCCGCCGGCAAGCTCGACGCCAAGGGCTGGAACACGCAGGAGTGGATGTATTTCCTCGACCGCCTGCCCGACGTGGCCCCGCTGGACAAGCTGCGCCAGCTCGACGCCGCCTGGCACCTCACCGGCACGCCCAACGCCGAGATCGGCATGCGCTGGTACACCCACGCCATCGACGCCGGCGACAAGGCCGTATGGCCCGCCGCCGCCGAGCACATGGTGCGCATCGGCCGCCTGTACCTCACCACGCCGCTGTACAAGGCGCTGGTCAAGACGCCGGACGGCCTGGCCTTTGCCGAGCAGGTCTACGCCAAGGCCAAACCCGGCTACCACCCGCTGACGCAGCAGGCGGTGGAGGGGATCATCGCCAAGGCGAAACGCTGAGGTTTTGCGCGGCGTGCGGGATCAAGAGCACCCCTCCCCAACCCTCCCCTGCGTTGCAGGGGAGGGAGCGTGAAGCCTCCTGCGGGGCGTGATCGGCTCCTCCCCCTGCCATGCAGGGGGAGGTTGGGAGGGGGTAGGCTTTTGGCTTTTCCATCAAGATCAAGAGCACCCCTCCCCAGCCCTCCCCTGCTTTGCAGGGGAGGGAGCATGAAGCCCAGCCCTCCCCTGCGTTGCAGGGAAGGGAGCGTGGAGCCTCCTGCGGAGCATGAAGCTCAAGTGTTCGCCCCTTTCTCCTACCCAAGACACCCGCCATGCCGCCATCGACCACCACGCCCACTCCCCCGCTCTGGAAACGCATGCTGGTGCGGCGGCTGAAATTTCTGGCGTGGCTGGCCGCGTTGCTGGTGATCGTGCTCGGCGGCAGTTATCTGCTGGCGCCGCAGTGGTTGTGGCAGGCCAACCTCAAGCGCGAGGCCATGGCGGCGCATCTTGAGGCGTATGCGGTGCAGGCCGGTGATACGCGCTGGGCCTATTACGAGGGCGGCGAGGGGCCGACGATCGTGCTGCTGCACGGTTTTGCGGCGGACAAGTCGGTATGGCTGGCGCTGGCCAAGGCGCTGACGGCGCATTTCCACGTGGTGATTCCCGACCTGCCCGGCTGGGGCGACTCCTCGCGCGTGAACGGCGCCGACTACGGCGTCGAGGCGCAGGCGGCGCGGCTGGATGCGTTTGTGCAGGCGCTGCGGCTGCCGGGCTTTGCGCTGGTGGGGCACGACGTGGGCGGCGCGGTGGCGGGCGTGTATGCCAGCGAGCATCCCGAGCACGTGGCGGGGCTGGTGCTGATGGACAGCTACGGCCTGAAAAGCGCCGGCAATGCCTTTACGCGCGGCGGCCCCGACCCGTTCGTGTTCGACGACCGCGCCGGCTTGCAGCGCACGCTGGCGCTGATGTTCGTGCAGCCGCCGGAGCTGGCGGGGCGTTTTGCCGACGTGCTGGTGGCGCGCAACCAGCGCGACCGCGCGTTCATCGAGCGTGGTTTCGACGCCTTGCGCCAGCCGGCCGCCTACCTCGTGCTGCAACCGCGCCTGGCCCGCCTGACCATGCCCGTGCTGGGCCTGTGGTGCCACGACGACAAGCTGATGGACATCTCCGCGCTGGACAGCCTGCGCAGCGGGCTGGTGTCGGCCGCCGCCATCAGCACCAGCGTCATCAACGGCTGCAATCACATGCCGATGCGGGAAAAGCCCGAGGACACCGCGCGGGTGCTGACCGGTTTCATGCTGTCGCACTGACGCGGCCGCAGCGGATTCAGTCGGCCACGTCACCCACCAGCCGATCCAGCTCGGCCTTCAGCTGGGCGCCGTGCTGGCGCAGCCAGTCGCGTTGCTCGCGCCAGTCGGGAAACAGGTGCTCCACCTGCGCCCAGAAGCGCGGCGAGTGGTTGCGCACCTTGAGGTGGCACAGCTCGTGCGCCAGCACGTAGCGCAGCGCCGCCGGCGGCGCCAGCGCCAGGGCAAGATCGAGGTTGACGCGGTCGCGGGTGTCCAGGCTGCCCCACAGGCTTTTCATGGGACGGATGCGCAGCGAGGTGGGCGCCAGCCCCAGTTGCGGCACGTAGCCGGCCATCCAGCGCGACACGTCGCGGCGGATCTGCGCCTCCAGGTGCGAGGCCAGCAGGCCGCGCGCGATCGGCAGGGCGCGGCTGTGCGGGCGCGGGATCACCAAGGTCAGCCCGCCGGCGTGCGACTCGATGCGCGGGTAGCTGCCCTCGGCCCAGTCCAGCTCGACCTGCTCGCCGCGCAGCGGAAAGGTGCACGGATAACCCAGCCGCAGCGGCGGCAGCGGCTTGGCCACCAGGTTCAGCTCGTCCAGCTTCAGCTCCAGCCACTCGGCGTGGCTGCGCAGAAAGGCGCTGACCTGGGCCGGATGGGTGCCGTGCGGATAGGACACGCGCGCGCCGCGCGGCGTCACGGTGAGGCGCAGGCGTCGCGCGCGCGGGTGCGCGGCCTTCAGCACGCGGATGACGCGCCCGCCCGCCGTCGCCAGTTCCAGCCAATCGCCTTCCAGATGCTGCGCCATGACCTCGCCCGTTGTGCCTGCCGCCTTGTCGCCGACGGATGCCGGGCGCTGCGTCCGCCAAGCTTCGCCCTACCGCCGGCCGGCCGCAAGCGCGCCGATGCCGCATCGCGCGGCGGCGGCGCGGTGGTTCAGCTGTCGGCCGGGCGCGGCAGGCCGAACCACTCCTCCAGCTTGCCCAGCAGACGCTCCAGCTCCAGCGTCAGCAGGGCGAAACTGGCGTCCATCTCGGCGTGGGCGTCCTGCTGGCTGTCGCCCAACTCGTCCATCACCACGTCGAGGAATTTCAGCTTGCGGATGACCAGGTCCTCGCCCAGCACGAAGCTGATGCGGTCGTCAAAGGTCAGCCCCAGCATGAACACCTGCTTGCCGTTGCGCAGGTGCTCCTTCACCTCCTCTGCGTCCAGCTCCTGGCGGCGGCAGCGGGCGATGGCGCCGGTGGCGGTGGCCGGGTCGCGCAGCTCGCACTCGTCGCCCAGCGCCAGCCCGGCCGGCAGGTTGCCGGTGGAGAGCCAGTCGGTCATCAGCACGCGCGGGCCTTCCTCCGGCGCCAGCGGCACGGCGGGAAAACTGCCCAGCGCCTCGCGCACCTCGGTGAGCGCGCCCTCGGCCGACTTGCGGCTGGAGGTGTCCAGCACCAGCCAGCCGTTTTTCTTGTCCACGTAGGCGGCCATGCGCGAGCTGCGCACAAACGCGCGCGGCAGCAGCTCGGTGAGCAGGTCCTCCTTGAGGCGCTTGCGCTCGCGGCCGCCGACCTTGCGGCCTTCGTCCTCGGCGATCTTCTGCACCTTGCGCTGCAGCTCGTCGTTGATGACGGCGGCGGGCAGCAGCTTGTCCTCGCCGCCCACGGTGAGCAGGGTGCACTGCTTGACGCTGTGGGTCAGCGGCTCGCCCTCGCCACGGCCCACCGGCGGCACGAAGCCGCGCGTGGCCATCTCCAGCGGGCCGCAGGGACGCAGCCGATGCTCGGCCAGCGCCTCGTCGAGGCGTTCAAGGTCGGCGGCAACGGCGGGGGAAAAACGAAACAGCGTGAGATTGCGGAAAAACATTCAGTGTCCGGATAGCGTGCCTATGACTGTAGGAGCGCACCCTGTGCGCGATGCTTTTCGCGACACCGAAAAGCCTTCGCGCACAGGGTGCGCTCCTACGGGGAGTTTCAGCTCACCGCAGCGATGGCCGCCACCACGGTATCGAGGTTGGCGCGGTTGAGCGCCGCCACGCAGATGCGGCCGCTGGCCAGCGCGTAGATGGCGAACTCCTCGCGCAGGCGCTCGACCTGGGCCTTGCTCAGGCCCGAGTACGAGAACATGCCCGCCTGGCGGTTGATGAAGTCGAACTGCGGCAGGCCCGCCGCCGCCAGGCCATCGACCAGGCCCGCGCGCATGCCGTGGATGCGTGTGCGCATGCCGCCCAGTTCCTCCTCCCACGAGGCGCGCAGCTCGGGGCTGCCCAGCACGCCGGCCACCAGGTAGGCGCCATGCGCCGACGGGCTGGAGTAGATCGAGCGGATGGTGGTCTTGATGCGCGAGAGCACGCGCGCGGCCTCGTCGCGGTCGCGGCCGACCATGCTGATCGCGCCCACGCGCTCGCCATACAGCGAGAACGACTTGGAGTACGAGTTGGCAACCACGAACGCGTCGATGCCCGAGGCGGCCAGCAGCCGGATCGCGGTGGCGTCGGCGTCCAGGCCCTTGTCGAAGCCCTGGTAGGCGGCATCGACGAAGGGCAGCAGCTTGCGCTCCTTCATCAGCGCAATCGCCTGCTGCCACTGCTCCGCGTCCAGGTCCACGCCGGTGGGGTTGTGGCAGCACGCGTGCAGCAGCACCACGGTGCCTGGCTCAAGCTTGCCCAGATCCTCCAGCATGCCGGCGAAATCCAGGCCGTGGGTGTCCTTGTCGTAGTAGCGGTATTCCAGCAGCTCGAAGCCGGCGGTGCGGAACACCACGTGGTGGTTGCCCCAGCTGGGGTTGCTGATGGCCACCTTGGCGCCCGCGCCGGCCACCTGCTTGAGCAGGTCGGCCGCCACGCGCAGCGCGGCGCTGCCGCCGATGGTCTGCGCGGTGGCCACGCGGCCCTCGGCCAGCAGCGGCGAATCGGCGCCGAACAGCAGTTGCTGGGTCAGCTCGTTGTAGGCCTTCAGGCCGTTGATGGGCAGGTAGCCGCGCGGGCTCTCGGCCTTGGCCAGCGACTGCTCCACGTCGCGCACCGCTTTCATCAGCGGGATCTTGCCCTGCTCGTCGCAATAGATGCCCACGCCAAGATTGATCTTGCCCGGGCGCGGATCGGCCACGAAGGCCTCGGTCAGGCCCAGGATCGGATCGCCTGGGGCCATTTCAACGGATGCAAAGAAAGACACGAGCAGTCCTCTGGTGGATGGATGAACGATCGAAACCCGCCAACCCGCGCCGGCGCACCCCGCCCCGCCGGCAAGCGGCGGGCGTGGCGAAAGCGAAGCGTCGGCGGCGAAATCAGCCGGTGGCGGCCGCCGGTGCGACCACCGGCGGCGGCAAACCCAAGCGCGCCTCCGGTGGTCGGCGTATCCGCCCGGCCATCGCGCACTTTACTGCTTTGCACCATGGCTTGTCCCCTGCCCCGGCGCGGCCGCTGGCCAACAAATGACCACCGGCGCGTCTCGCGCGGTACACTTATGCACTTCTCCGCTTGTCACCGGCATCGCCATGCAGGTTCAGGATCACGCCGAAATCGTCCATCTGCTCGCCGAGCTCAAGATGGAGCATCGCGACCTGGACATGGCCATTGAGCAACTCGCCACCACGCTGGGCCGCGACGAGCTGCAACTGACCCGCCTGAAAAAACGCAAGCTGCTGCTGAAGGATCACATCTCCCGCCTGGAGAGCAAGCTGATCCCCGACCTGGACGCCTGACGCCCCACCCGCCCGGAACACCCATGACCGCCCTCGCGCCGACCCGCCTGCAGGACGACCACGTCACGCTGGAGCCGATGCGCCTGGACCACGTGGCCGCCCTGGAGACCGCCGCCGCCGACGGCGAGCTGTGGAACCTGCGCGTCACCCACGTGCCCGGCCCCGGCCAGGCGCTCGCCTACGTGGAAAAAGGCCTGCGCGGCCAGGCCGAAGGCCACATGCTGCCGTTCGTGGTGCGCGAAACGCGCAGCGGCCAGGTGGTGGGCAGCACCCGCTACTACGAGATCGACACCGCGCTGCCGCGCCTGGCCATCGGCTACACCTGGTACGCCAGCCGCTGGCAGAAAAGCCACGTCAACACCGCCTGCAAGCGATTGCTGCTGCACCACGCGTTCGAGACGCTGGGCTGCGTGGCCGTGGCGCTTCACACCGACATCCTCAACACCAACTCGCAACGCGCCATCGAGCGCCTGGGCGCCGTGCGCGAAGGCGTGCTGCGCGCCCACAAGCGCCGCCCCGACGGCAGCCTGCGCGACACCGTCTGCTACAGCATCATCGCCAGCCAATGGCCCGAGGTCAGCCGCGCGCTGGACGAGCGCCTGCAGCGCCTGGCGCCGTAGCCCCACACGTACGCGCCCCTCGCATGATGTAGGAGCGCACCCTGTGCGCGATGCTTTTGGTTGTGCCTGCGCAAAAAGCATCGCGCACACGGTGCGCTCCTACAGGCCTACAGCAGGCGGTTGACCAGGCGGTCCAGCCGCGTGCGGTTCAAGCGGCGCAGCAGCTTGCGCACCACTGGCGGGTAGGCGCGCGGGCTTTCCAGCGCGTGCGGGTCGGTCACTCGCGTGGCGTGGGTTTTCAGCGCGGCCCATTCGGCCTGGTGGCGCGCGTGCAGCAGGCGCGCGGGGTCGCGCAGCAGCAGGGCGTTTTCCAGGTCCAGCGCCCAGGCGCGCGGGTTGAGGTTGTGGCCGGTGAGCACGGCCACGTCGTCGTCCACGAACAGGCCCTTGAGGTGGTAGCTGTTGTCGCCGTGGCGCCACAGGTGGATGTCGAGCTGGCCGCTGTCGAGCTGGCGCCGGTGCGCGCGGGCAAAGCGGCGCAGGTTGTTCTCGTACAGGTACGGCAGCAGGCCGATGGTGCGAAACGGCTGCCCGGGCGGGATGTAGAAATCGTTGGCGGTCTTGTCGCCCACCATCAGGCGGATGGTGCAGCCGCGACGCAGCAACTGCCCCAGCACCGCGCGCACCGGGCGCGGCAGGTTGAAGTACGGCGTCAACACGATCACCTCGCGCCGCGCGCCACGCAGGGCGGCCAGCAGCGCCTCGTTGAGCGCGTTGCCGCCACGCCCGAAACCCACCAAGGGCGTCACCGCCACCTCGCCCGTCGCCAGCGTGCTGTCGGCGGGCACGGCGTAGCGGGCGTGGTGCAATGCGTGGCGCAGTTCGCGAATGGCCGGCTGCAGCGTCCGGGTGGACGGCGGCTCGCCCGTGTCCAGCCGACGCACCGCCTCGCTGGACGCCAGCCAGCGCGCCACGAAGCCGGCCATGGCGTCGGCCAGGCCGCGATGGTGCAGCCGGTGATAGCGGTCGAGCCGGTAGCGGCCGTGGCGGGCCAGGTACACGTCGTTGAGGCTGGCGCCGCTGTAGAGCACGTCGTCGTCGATGATGAAGCCCTTGAGATGCAGCACGCCGAACAGCTCGCGGTTCTGCACCGGCACGCCGTGGATCGCCACGCCGTCGCCCAGGCGTTGCGTGCAGGCGCGATACATCGCCGCGTTGCCGGCGCTGGCCTGCTTGCCGATCAGGCCGCGCCGGGCGCGATGCCAGTCCACGTAGACGGACACCTCAAGCGCGCTGCAGCGCGCCTTGGCCGCATGCAGCGCATGCAGGATCTCGCGGCCGCCGTCGTCGTCCTGCAGGTACAGCGCCACGATCACGATGCGTCGCGTGGCCTGCGCGATCAGCTGCAGCAAGGTGGCGCGAAAGGCGGCCGGGTCGGGCAAGGCGGTGATCGCCGTGGCGGGCACGGCGAAAAACGGCAGTGTGTCGAGCGCGGGCGCGGAGCGACGCCGAAACGGCAACACGCGTCGGGCAAGGCGGCCGGCGGCCGGTATCGGGGTAGTGGCAGGCATGCGCCCGATCATGGCGTCCCTCCGTGCAAGCGATTGTGTAGGGCGACCCGGAGCGCGGGCGGCAGATCAAACACCTCTACCGCCCACGCTACCGCCGGGCCGCATCCACGCCGGGGCGCACCACGATGGTGGCGGTCATGCCCGCCGCCAGCACGGTACCGGCCGGCAGGCGTGTGGTGTCGATGGCCACGCGCACCGGCACGCGCTGCGCCAGGCGCACCCAGTTGAAGCTGGGGTTGACGTCGGCCAGCAGGTCGTTGCCGGCGGGGTTGTCGCGGTCGGTGATGCCGTGCGCGATGCCGCTGATGGTACCGGGCAGGTGCACGCCGCCGGCCATCAGGCGCACGTCCACGCGGTCGCCCACGCGCAGCTGCGGCAGCTTGGTCTCCTCGAAATAGCCGTAGATGTAGTAGCTGTGGCTGTCCACCAGCGCCAGTCGCGGCGTGCCGGTGCTGGCGTAGTCGCCGGCGCGCACGTCGAGGTTGGTGACATAGCCGTCCACCGGCGCGCGCACCTCGGTGCGCGCAAGGTCGAGCACGGCGCGATCGAGCGCCACCTGCGCCTGCGCCACGGCGGCCAACGCCTGCTCGCGCGCGGCACTGGCCTGCGCACCGCCGGCCTTGGCCTGCTGCCAGCTGGCACGCGCCGAGTGCGCGGCGGCGGCGGCGTCGCTGCGCACCTCCTCGGCAATCACGTCGCCCAGCTGGCGGCGACGCGCGGCCTCTTCGGCGCGCATGTCGTAGTCGGCCTTGCGGGCGGCGGCGCTGGCCTCGGCGGCGCTGATGCTGGCGCCGGCGGCGCGGGCATTGGCGCGGGCGGCGTCGAGGTTGGCCTGCGCCTGGTCGCGCGCGTAGCGAAAACGCACCGGGTCGATGCTGAACAACAGGTCGCCCTTGTGCACCGCCTGGTTGTCGCGCACGGCCACGGCGGTGACCAGGCCGGAAACGTCCGGCGCCACGCGCACCACCTCGGCACGCACGCGGCCGTCGCGCGTCCACGGCGCATACAGGTAGTGGCGCCACAGCGCATGGCCGAGCAAGGCGGCCAGCGCCACCACGGCGGCGGTGATGAGGAAACGCAGGATCGAGGCGGTTTTCATGGCGACAGACTCAGGGATACAGCAACAGGCCAACGGCACTGAACAGGCAGGCGAACAAGGCCAGCCGCAACAGCGAGGGATACCACACGTGGCGGTACAGCCCGAGCCGGCCGATGGCCAGGTCAAGCAGCACCATCAACGCCAGGCAGCCGATGAACACCACCAGCAGGCCCGGCAGCAGCACGCCCTGGAACGCGATCTCACGCGGCATGGCGGGGCTCCGGCGGGGACACGGATGCGGCCGGCAAATAGGCCGCCAACGGGGATTCGTCGTCGCGCAACGCGCTGTGCAACTGGTACAGGTGCAAACGCGCGGCCGGCGCGCCGGCACTTTGCGCGATGGCCTCGCGCACGCGCTCGTCGGCAACCTGCCAGCGCGCGGCATCGGGTTGGCGGTACAGGCGGGCCACGGCGGCCAGCGCCTGTTCGGCCGCCTCGCGCGCGGCAACGGGCACGCCGCCATCGGCCAGCACCTGGCGCAACTCCAGGATGGCGCGGCCGCTCTCCTGCACCGCCAGCGCCCACGCCAGCAGGTTGCGCGACTCCACGCTGCCCGGCCGCGTATAGGTGACCACCTGCTGGAACAGGTCGCGGCTGACGCTCTCGAAACGGTAGCCCAGGCCCGGCAGCGGCGCGCTGGCGGCCAGCGCCACCTGTGCGCGCAGGCCGCGCAGATGGCGCGCACGCTGCGCCGCCGAACCGGCCACCGCCGGCACCAGCGCAAACGCCACCGCCGCCATCGCCAGCCCGCCCAATTGCGCGATCACCTCGTTGAAGAAGTGCGCCGGGTCGTAGGCCATCGGGTTTTTCAGCGCCAGGATGGACAGGAAGCCGAACGTGTAGCCGGTGCCCAGCCCCGGCAGCGTGTCGCGCGTGCCCAGGTACAACCCCACCAGCAGCAGCGGCAGCGTGGCGATGACCAGCATGGTGTAACCCTCGCCGCCGGGAAGCAGCACAAACGCCGCCACGAACGCCGCCGTCATGCCCACGGCGTAGCCGGCCAGCATGTGCAGCGCCGCGCCCACCGGCGCGGGCGAGGCGGCCAGCACCGCGCTGAAAATGGTCGCCAACAGCATCGCGCTGGCGCCGGACACCCAGCCGCTGGCCAGCCAGAACGCGCCCAGCACGGCCATGGTGAGAAACGTGCGCGCCACCGCCACGGCCGCGCCGGCCACGTCGTTGCCGCGGCGAAAGTGCACGTTCTCCACGCTGCCGCGCAGTTGCGGCGCGCGCAACGCCGCCTCCACCGCCGCGCAACCGGCCAGCTCGGCGGCAAAGCGCTGCACCAGCGCCGCGCCGGTGTCGAACTCCAGCAGCGACGCCTCGCCGCGCAGGGTGGCGCGCAGGTGCGTGGCCTGCGCCGGCAACCGGGCGGCACAGGCGCGCAGGCGCGCGTCCAGCACGGCCGGGTCATGGCGTTGCGCCGGCGCCGGGCTCAGCGCCTCGCCAAGCGGGCGATACAGCGCGATCAGCGCATCGGCCACCACCGCGCTGCCGTGACGCTGCAGCCGGTTGATCAGGTGATGCAGCGACTGGAAGCTGGTGGTGGCGGCCATGTAGCGCTGGTTGAGCAATCGCATGCGGGTGCTGCGCGCCCGCGTCTCCGGCGCCTCGAACACCACCGACGCGCGGCGGTTTTCCAGCTGCACCGCCGCGCGCACGATGGCCAGGTGCACCTGTTCCATGCGCGCGCGCTCGATGCGCCCGCCGGTGCTGCCGCGCACGAAATCGACAAACTGCACGAACTGCTCGTGTCCGCTCTGGCGCAGCACCGCGCGCAGCCGCTCGGGCAGCACCAGGTCGCTGACCACGGCGGCCACCACCAGGCCCAGCAGCACCTCGCTCACCCGCATCACCGCCGAGTCGAACACGTCCAGCGGCTGGCCCACCGCCGGCAGCGCCACGATCGCCGCCGTGTAGCCGGCCAGCACGAAACCGTAGGCCATGAAATTGCGGTACAGCGTGGCGCCGCCCGCGCACAGCCCCACCCACAGCGACAGGCTCAGCAAGAACAGCTCCGGCTGCTGCGGAAACAGCGCCATCAGCGCCAGCGCGCACACGCTGCCGGCCAGCGTGCCGAGCACGCGGTAGAAGCTCTTGGCCAGCACCATGCCGCTGTGCGGATGCATCACCACCACCACGGTGACCATCGCGGTGGACGGCTGCTCCAGTTGCAGCCACATCGCCAGCCAGCCGGTGAGGTAGATCGCCAGCGCGGTCTTGGCCACGAAGATCCACGCCTGCCGCTCGCCCGCCAGCAGCCCGGCCAGCCATGGCCAGCGCGGCGACGCCGGGGCGGGAACGTCGAGGGAAGGTGCGGCGGCCATCGCTCAGGCCTGCTCGATCTGCTGCAGGAATTTCTTCAGCAGCTTTTCCAGCTGCGCCATCTCGCGCGGCTGCATCGCGCCGCACTGGCGCTCCAGTTGGGTGCAGACCGGCGGCAGGAAGTCCTCGATCATCGCCACGCCCTCGGCGGTCAGGGTCAGCGCCACCTTGCGCCGATCCTCGTCGCTGGCGGCGCGCTCGACCAGCCCCTTGCCGTGCAGCGCGTCGGCCAGCCGGGTGATGTTGGCGGATTTCTCGCCCGCCGCCTCGGCCAGCTGCGAGGGATTGAGCGTATAGCCCTCGGTGCCGTACAGCATCATCAGCAGGTTGTACTCCGGATGGCTGATGCCCCACGGCTTGAGCAGCGCGTTGGCGTCGTCGTGCACGCGCTTGTGGATGTGCTTGACCAGCCGCACCAGCACCGCCGGCGTGCGCGGAAACGCCGGGTGGCGCTGGCAGGTCAGCGCCAGGCGCTGTTCGGCGGGGGCAAAACCGGTGGTGGGCTCAGGCATTTGGTGTCACGTTTGTAATACATTTATGTAATATCAATTGATGAATTTTAAGCCCGGCGCGGGCGCGGTGCAAGCCGGCAAAAAGGGCATGCCTCGCGGCGCGCCGCGTGCCAGAAAAAAGGGCGCGACTCACGGCGCGCCGCATGTCAGAAAAAAGGGCGCGCCTCGCGGCGCGCCCTTCGACCTTGCGTGACAGCAGCGGGCCGTCGGCTCAGTTGTCCTTGATCGAGAACGTCTGCGTGCCGCCGCTGCCGGACGTGGCGGCCGGCGTCGCGGCGCGGGCCGGCGCGGCACCGTGCGCGCCGCACTGGTAGACGCCCCACGCCTGCGCGCCGTCGGCCGGCTCGCCCAGCGGCTTGATGGTGTCGGCCTTCATCTTGGCCGCCTCGTTGCGCGCCATCACCTCCAGCTCCTCGCGCACGGTCATGTCCTTGCGGTTGACCGGGCCGATGTGGTCCATCACCGACACGGTGACCTTGCCCAGCTCGTGGCAGGCCGACACGTCGTCGTTCCACGCCGCCCGCACGTTCCTGGCCGCGTCGTCCATGGTGATGCCCCAGGTACAACCGCCAAGCAGCACGGGGATGAGCAACAGCAGGGTCTTGCGCATGGGAGGCTCCGCGAGTGAAGAAAGAGGGATGCGGCCATGGCCGCGCCGCCCGCCATCGTAGCGCGGCGGGCGGCGCGTGTTGCGGGCGTGGCTTCAGCCGCGATGGCGTTGACCTGGCCCACCAAAAGCATCGCGCACAAGGTGCGCTCCTACAAACAGCGCACCAGGCCTGTAGGAGCGCACCCTGTGCGCGATGGCTTTTGCCTTTGAGAAGCCACGGCCAAGAACGCCCTCTCCCCCGCAAAGCGGCGGAGAGGGAGCAGGAGCAAAGCGGGGCGGTTACGGCACCGGCTTGCCGTCGGCGTCCAGTACCTGCACCGGACCCAGCTTCAACGCGCGCACGGGGGCGGCGATCTTGGCCAGGTCGCCCACGATCACCCAGGTGAGCTGGTCGGGATGGATCACCTCGTGCGCGGCCGCCTCCACCTGCGCGTCGGTCTGTGCCTCGATGCGCGATTTCAGCGTGCGCACGTAGTCGTCGGGGCGGTGGTACAGCACGATGCCCTGCAGCGCGCCCATCACGGCCGAGGTGGTCTGGTAGCCGCCGGGCATGCTGCGCACGTCGCCCACCTTGATCTTGTCGATCTCCTCGTGGGTGAGCGGACGGTCGCCCACCACCTCGCGCGCCTCCTTCAGCATTTCGGCGACGGAGGGCGCGGTCTGGTCGGTCTGCACCGGCGCGTACAGCATGAACGGACGCTGGCCCTGGGCGTTCTGCAGCAGGCTGAAGGCGCCGTAGGCCCAGTGCTTGTCCTCGCGCAGGTTCATGTTGAGGCGCGAGGTGAACGCGCCGCCGAAGGCGCCGTTCATGGTCTGGATCTGCAGGTCGTTGGCCGCCTCGGTGGGCGGCGCCAGGCTGCCGGCCAGGATCAGGCTTTGCTGCGCGCCGGGGCGGTCGATCAGGTAGACGCGTGCGGCGGCGGGCGGCGCCACCTTGCCGATGTTCTTGCGCGGCACGGCGGTGGACGGCGCCTGCCACTGGCCGAACGCCGCGTTGAGCGCGGGGATGATGCGCTCAAGCGTGGTGTCGCCGGCGACCAGGATGCGCACGTTGTCGGGACGGATGTAGTCGGCCATGAAGCGGCGCATGTCGCTGCTGTCCAGCGACTGGATCGACGCCTCGGTGCCCGAGCCGGTGAACGGGATGGCGTAGGCATGGCCCGCGCCGTACAGCAACGGCGGCAAGGTGCGCAGCGCGATGCCGACGGGCTGGCTCTTTTCCTGCGCGATGCCGGCCAGCCACTGGCCGCGCACGCGGTCGATGTCGGCCTGGCGGAACGCCGGCTCGCGCACGATGTCGGCAAACAGCTGCAGCGACGGCTGCAAGGTGTCGTTCAACGCATTGAGCGAGGCGCTGCAGTAATCCAGCCCGCAGGCGGTGGCGATCTGCGCGCCCAGCCGCTGCTTGCGCTGGGCGATCTGCACCGAGTCGAGCTCGCGCGTGCCCTCGTCCAGCATGCCCATGGTGAAGCTGGAGGTGCCCAGCTTGCGACCCTGGTCGGCGGCGTAGCCGGCGTCGAACAACAACCGCAACTGCACCGCCGGCACGGCGTGGCGCTCGGCCAGCACCACCTCGATGCCATTGGCCAGCCGGCCGCGCTGCACGTCGGGAAAGCGCAGGTCGGGAAAGCTTTCCACCGTCGGCACGCCCTTGCCGCGATCCACGTCGCTGCGCACGGTGCGGTAGTCGCCGGCCGGCGACAGCACCGGCGCGGGCTTGCCCGGGGCGGCGGCGCGACCGGCCGCCGTGGCGCTGTCGGTGTCGTCCACCTTGCCCGGCACCACGGTCAGCGTGTAGTCGCCGCGTGCGATCCACTGCCTGGCCGCCGCGGTGACGCTGGCCGGCGTGGCGGCCATGAACACGTCGAACTGCTTGAGGTAGGCGCCCGGATCGTCGTGGTACAGCTGGCCCTCGGCCAGCAGCGACGCCTGCGTGTTGACGCTTTCCAGCCCGCGCACGAACGCCGCGCGCGTCTCGGTCTTGACCCGCGCCAGCTCGTCGGCGCTGGGACCGTGGGCGAGGAAGTTCTGCCATTCGTCGGCCACGGCCGCTTCCACGCGGGCCGGGTCCACGCCCTGCTTCACGTCCACCTGCAGCTCGAACAGGCTGGCCAGCGCGTGCTGCTCCACCTCCACCGACACGTCGTCGGCCAGCTTGTCGCGATACACCAGCCGCTGGTACAGGCGCGAGGTCTTGCTGCCGCCCAGCACGGCGGCGGCCAGCTCCAGTTGCAGCTCGTCGTGGCTGCCGCGCGGCGGTACGTTCCACTCGCGGTAGATGCGCGACTGCGCCACGTTGTCGGTCATCGTGCCGCGGCTGGCGCTGTCGCGCGGCGCCACCCAGGGCTGCGGTCGCGGCACGCGCGGGCCGGCGGCGATGTCGCCGAAGTACTTCAGCATCTTCTCCTTCGCCACCGCCGGCGTGATGTCGCCGGCCAGCACCACCACGGTGTTGGCCGCGCCGTAGTAGTCGCGAAACCATTGCTTGACGTCGTCCAGCGAGGCGGCGTCCAGGTCGGCCATCGAGCCGATGGTGTCGTGGTGGTAGGGATGGTTGGCCGGGAATGCCTCGGCCTGGATCAGCTCGCCGGCGCGACCGTAGGGCTGGTTTTCGCCCTGGCGCTTCTCGTTCTGCACCACGCCGCGCTGCTCGTCGAGCTGCGCCTGGCCGATGGCGCCGAGCAGGTGGCCCATGCGGTCGGATTCCATCCACAACGCCATGTCCAGCGCGGTGGTGGGCACGGTCTCGAAATAGTTGGTGCGGTCCAGCCAGGTGGTGCCGTTCTGGTCGGTGGCACCGGCCAGCTCGAACGGCTTGAAGAACTCGTCCTGGTGATTCTCCGAGCCCTGGAACATCAGATGCTCGAACAGGTGCGCAAAGCCGGTCTTGCCCGCCGGCTCGTACGACGAGCCCACGTGGTACCACACGCTCACCGCCACCACCGGCGCCTTGTGGTCCTCATGCACCACCACGGTCAGGCCGTTGGGCAGGGTGAAGCGCGTATGCGCCAGCTCGGGGATGGCGCTGCGCGAGGCGGCGGCAGGCGCATCGGCCCAGGCCGGCACGGCGCCGACGGCCAGGCCAAGCGCGATGGCGAGGCCGGCGAAATACGGTTTCAGGGTCACGGTCGGTCCTTGGCGATGGCGGTTCTGCAGCCTAGGCGTGCGGGCAGCGGAAACTCAAGGGCCAACCGGCACGTCCGCGCGCCGGCGCGCACGGTGTCCGCGCGGCACTGTCCGCGCGCGCCGTGCCGCTGTCCGCGGACAGCGGCCGCACTGCGGCGGCATTTGCAAATATCCACTATCCATCAACGACTTGCAGGAAAGTGCACCGTTGGCACGGCGCTTGCCACCTTGGCCATGCAGGGGCTTTTCGACCCGCCATCCGAGGAGAACGATCATGAAATTCGAGACGATGATGCTGCACAGCCTGTTCGTGGCCTGCTTTGCGCTGTGCGTGCTGGTGATGGGCGCCATGCTGCACGCAGCCCCGGCCACCCACGCCAGCGCCGGCAGCGTGAGCGCGATGCTGCTGGAAGCGCCGGCCAGCTGCGCGCTGCCGCACGACGGCGTGCTTTGCCCGCAGGTGCTGTGACCGGCAGACGCGGCGGCCCGCAGCGTCGATAATGGCCGGATGCTGCATGTCATCCTGTTCCGTCCCGAGATCCCGCCGAACACCGGCAACGTGATTCGCCTGTGCGCGAACACCGGCGCGGCGCTGCACCTGATCCGCCCGCTGGGCTTCACCCTCGACGACACGCGGCTGCGTCGAGCCGGACTGGACTACCACGAGTACACCCGCGTGGCCGTGCACGACGACCTGGCCGCCTGCCTCGACGCCATCGGCGCGCCACGCGTGTTCGCCTTCTCCACCCGCGGCCGCGTGGCCCACGTGGACGCGCGCTTCGCCGACGGCGACGCGTTGCTGTTCGGCTGCGAAACCGCCGGCCTGCCCGACGACGTACTCGACGCGATCCCCGCCAACCAACGCCTGCGCCTGCCCATGCGCCCGCAAAGCCGCAGCCTCAACCTCTCCAACACGGTGGCCGTGGCGGTGTACGAGGCGTGGCGGCAGCTGGACTTTGTTGGCGCGGCGACGCCTCCTCCGCAAGCGCCATCCGTGGCGTGACTGCCTGCCGGCCCGGCGTCAGAACGCGATATCCAGGCTCATGCGCGCGCCCTGGTCGCGATAGCGGCCGGCGAACTGCCCAAGGTAGCTGACATCCAGCGCAACCTTGCGCGCCAGCGGAAAATCCAGGCCCAGGTCGGCGCGCACGGCATGCCGCGCCAGCGGTGCACCGGCGATGGCAAAGCTGTCGCCGCCAGCGGCAAAGCGCATGGTGGCGACAGGCGCAAGATCGCCCCAACTGCGCTGCCACGCCAGACTGGCATGCAGGTGCATGCCCGTCGCCGAGGTAAAGGTGTCGCGCAAGCCCAGCGCCGCCGTGGTCACCGCCGAATCGGCAGCTGCGACCGCCAGCGCCGTCTCGGCGTTGCTTTCCCGTGCTGAACCGGCCCGCAACTGCGTGCGCGCCACCGTGACGAAGGGTTCAAGCCGATGCCCGGCACCCGGCGAGAAACTGTACCCGGCGTCCAGAAAAGCCTGGTCGCCGCGCACATGACGGTGACTGGACAGCCGCTCGTCGATGCCGGCAAAGGCCACATGGCGATGCGTATCCACCTTCTGCCAGGCGTGGATGGCGGCCATGCGCAGGTGCAAGGCACCCCATGCGGCATCGCCGTACACGCCCAACTGGCGGCTGCGCACGTGCGCCGTGGAGGCGCGTGCATCGGCATCCATCGAGTTCTGGCCGTGACCAAGCAGCAGGCCCAATCGGGCATCCTCGCCCACCGCGCGATCCACGCCCAGCAGCAGGCCGCTGCCGTTGGCATGCAGCGAGGCGGCGTTGCCATCGCCATCGTTGCTGCCCCCATGGCCCCAGCCGCTCAACCACGCGCTGGTGCCGGCGGCTGTGCGGCCCTGTACCTCGTTGCCTGCGCCGAGCAGATGGTGATTGATGGCATCGCGCACATGACGACCGTCCTCGACCAGGACGCCGAGCGCGTCGGGGTAGGCCTCTCCGCTCAACTGGTCAAACGCGTGCCGCGCCGACGCCGCTTGCTGCTTGACCAGCGCGTCGTACACCGGCGCGCCCCAGCCCAGGCTTTCGGCGCCACGTGCGGCAGCGCGCTGGTTGGGCGTGACGGCCACGGCGGCAAAGTCGGTGTCGTTGCGTTGCAGCGACAGGCTCAGCACGTCGGCACCGTAGTTCAGCACCGGCACCAGGAAAGCGAGGCTGGAACCGGCCGAGGCGAACCGGCCGCTGATCCCGTCCTTCGCCGTCACGATGGCGTAGTCGGTACGTGGCGCCCAGTCGCCGGACTGCGCCAGGATCAGCACGCTGCCATCGAGATCGGCCTTGCCATCCACCACGAGCTGGTCGGCGTGGCCGTCCGGGGTGGTCTCGATGTGCAGGCTGGCGCCAGGGCGGAAGGTGGCGTCGCCGCTGACGTGCAGGGTGCCGACCGAGTTGCCTGGCGCGAGCGTGCCGGCCAGGTCCAGCGCGCCGAGCGTGCCGATGCCACCCAGCGTGGCGCCGGCGGCCACCGTTACCGTGCCGCCCAGCGCGGCGTCAGCATGCGTATCGTCGCCCACCACCAGCGTGCCGGCCTGCACCGTGGTGCCGCCGGTCTGGCGATTGACACCATTGAGCACCAGCGTGCCGCTGCCAGTCTGGGTCAATGAACCGGCGCCGCTGATCGTGCCGCCGAAGACCACGGTATCGCCGCGCGAGAACACCAGCGCACCATCATCAACGACGTCGCCGACGATCGACCCCGCCGTTCCGCCGTTGCCCACCCGCAGCGTACCGGCGCTGATCGTGGTGCCGCCGGTATAGGTGCTGGCGCCGGCCAGCACCAGCGTACCGGCGCCGGTCTTGACCAGCGCGCCCCTGCCCGACAGCCCCTGCGCCAGCGTGAACGTGTTGCCTGCGTCGGCGATGTCGAAGCCGCCGCCGGCCGCACCCAGCGTGACCGCGCGCGCCGTGGTGGTGAACGCGGCACCGGCCACCTGCAGGGTGCCGCCATCCAGGATCAGGCCGCCGCTGGCGTCACCGAGGTTGGCATCGCGGGTTGCCGCCAGCGTGCCGCCTTCAACGAGGGTGCCGCCGGCATAGGTGTTGGCGCCACGCAGGATCAACGTACCGGCGTCGGTCTTGGCGAGGCCGTCGTGGCCAGCCAGCACGGTGTCGAGGGTGGCTGTCATGTCGGCGCCACTGCCGTCGCCCACTCGAATCACCGGCGCGCGGCTGCCGTCGCCGACCAGGGTCAGCGTGGCGCCGGCCAGGCGGTAGCCGTCGGTCGCGAACTGCAGGCCGGTCGCACTCACCGCACCGGTGCTTTCGTCGAGCGTGACCGTGCCGGCATCGCCGCCGAAGATCGCAAAGCCAGGCTGCGGCCGCATCGCGCCATTGGACAAGGCTCCACTGGCGTCCGTCCACGTGGCGGACGCGGTGGACCAGCGGCCGTCGCCACCCCCCATGCGCGCAGCGTCGGCCATGCCGTTGGCGTTCCAGAAGACCAGCGCCATGCCGGTCGTGTCGATCAGGTTGACCTGCTTCTGTGCCGGGAGATCCTGCAGATACAGCGATTGCCCGACAGGCAGGGCGCCCAACACGATGCCGCCCGGGGTTTCGCTCAGCGTGCCGCCGTAGGTGAACAGGTTGTACAGCCCGGGCCCCATGCCGCCGGTGTCGGTCACGTTGAGCGTGACGCCGTCCAGCGTGAGATCACCGGCCACGTCGATGTGGTCGCCCGTGCCAACCGTGTGGAAATCGCCACCGGGCGCGCCGAATTCGAAATCAAGCACGCTGCCTCGCGCAGCAGTGAAATCGCCGCCGACCGTCAGCGTGCCGATGTGTTGCTGCGGAAAGGCCAGGACATCGCCGTTCGACGTCGACACGTCGACGTAGCCGGGCGCCACGTGGCCGCCCGCCCGCACGTCGACGTTGCCGCCGATGCGGCCACGGCCGCCCAAGAGGGCACCCGCGGCCACGCTGACGTCGCCGCCGAGTGTCGCACTGTCGCCCACAAGAAGCGTGCCGCCGGCGACTCCGGTAGTGCCGGCAAAACCGTTGCTGTCGCCGTTCAGCACCAGCGTGCCGGTACCGGTCCGGGTCAGCGAGCCCGCGCCGCTGATCGCGCCGGAAAAGACCAGCAGGTTGTCGTCGTGGTCGAACACCAGCGCGCCATCATCAACAACGTCGCCGACGATCGACCCCACCGTTCCGCCGTTGCCCACCCGCAGCGTGCCGGCGCTGATGGTGGTGACGCCGGTGTAGGTGTTTTCTCCGGCAAGCGTGAGCGTGCCGTCGCCGGTCTTGGTGACGCTGCCGCTGCCCGAGATCGTGCCGGCATAGATGCCGTCTGCCGGACTGTTGGCGTTGCCGCTGCCTTGGTCAAAGATCACCGCAACCGGGCCGTCCATGCCGGGATCAAACACCACGTTGCCGGCGATCGCGGTGGCGTCGCCGGTCAGCGTGCCGCCCGTGATCGTCCAGTCCTGCCGGCTGTCGCCCTGGCCGGTCAGGGTCCAGTGGCTGGTGCCGGTTTTTGCGTACCGGTTGAACCCGGCGTATTGCGTCGTGCCGCTGCCTGGTGCAGACGGCGCCTGCACGATCGTCCCGACGTCGAACGTCGCGTCGTCGCTGCCGCCCAGCGCCAGCGTGTCGCCGCCATGGGTGGCGCTGTCGCCGGTGCCGCTGGTGCTGACGACGTTGCCGGTGAACGTGTAGCCGTTTTCCAGCACCAGCGTGTTGCCGCCGCCGGACAACGCCACCGCATCGGCGCGACTGCCGTCGGCATTCAGGCCGCCGCCGATCCCGCCGGCATTGGTGATCGTGCCGTCACCGGTGCCGACAACGCCGACGCCGCCCATGGGGCCGGCGCCGACTGCCTGCAGCGCACCGGCGAAGGCGGGGTTGGCGTATCCCGCTGACGGGTTCGGTGGCGTGCCTGACCCGCCGACACCTCCCGTGCCGCCGCTGCCACCGGCCGCGCCCGAGGCGGGGTCGCCTGCCATCCCCGGCGTGCCGGGTGCACCGTTCGGGCCATGGCCGCCCGGTCCGCCCGTGCCACCGCTGCCGCCGGTGGCGCCGCCTGACAAGGAACTCCCATCGCCGCCCTTGCCGCCATCACCGCCCGCGCCGCCACGATCACGGCCCTGACCGCCCGCGCCGCCGTCGCCGCCGTCGCCGCCATCCCGCATCACGCCGCTCACGTTGCCGGCGCCGAAGCCGCCATCGCCACCGCTGCCACCGTCGCCGCCGATCCGCCCCGTACCGCCGTTGCCGCCTTTGCCGCCGCTGGATCCCGGCACCGGATTTCCGCCGATGATCCCGCCGCTCATGCCGGTGCCGCCGTCACCGCCATGACCGCCGTTGCCGACCTCGCCGCCATTGCCGCCGTTGCCGCCATGACCGCCCGGATGGGTCAGGGCGCTCCCCGCACCGCCGTCGCCGCCATTGCCGCCATGATCCGGGGTCTGGCCCGCCGCGCCGTCCGCTCCCGCCGTCCGTCCGCTCCCGCCGGCACCGCCCTGCCCACCATGTCCCGGATTGCCGCCATCGCCACCATCACCGCCGTCACCGCTGGTGGCGTCGTATGAACCGCCATTGCCGCCATCGCCGCCGTCTCCCGGCATGCCGCCGCTGCCGCCGACACCACCGTCACCGCCGACCGTGCCGATGCCGCCGCTGCCCCCAACGCCGCCGCTACCTCCGTCGCCACCGTTGCCGCCCCGGCCGCCGTCGCCCGAGGTTGGCGCGCCGCCGCCGACACCCGCCGCGCCCGCCGCGCCGGCTCCGCCGTTGCCGCCGACCCCGCCGCGGCCACCAGGTCCGCCGTCGCCACCGCGCCCGCCATCGCCGCCCGCGATGATGGCGCCCCGTACATTGGTGAGGGTGAAACCTGCACCACTCACCCCCGCGCCGCCATCGCCGCCCCGACCGCCCATGCCACCGACACCGCCCGCGCCGCCGTTGCCGCCGGCCGCATCGGTCGTACCCGTCAAGCCGTTGCCGCCGTCGCCACCGACGCCGCCGATGCCGCCCGTCCCCCCGTTGCCGCCGGTGACATGCCCCTTGTTGAGCAACGTGAAAGCGGTCCCGCGGATGGCGGCGCCGCCGATGCCACCTTCGCCGCCTGTGCCGCCGCTGGCGCCATCCGCACCATCGATGTGACCGGCACTGCCGTTCTGGCCGGCAGCGCCCGCGCTTCCCGCCGTGCCCGCTCCACCCATGCCGCCGGCGACGGAGCCGTGCGTTTCAACCACCAACAACGTGCCGCCGGAACTCGTGACGGCCGAGCCTCCACCACCGCCGTGGCTTCCCTCCGCGCCGGTGATGGCGCCGGTGACAATGTCGTTGCCGACGTGCAGTGAACCTTCCTGCAACAGCCAGTCCGGGCCTGCGCCGCTGCCGATGATGGTCAGGATATTGGTGCCGATTTTCGCGTACTGGTTGAACCCGAAGTATTGCGCCCCACCGCCGTAGGACACGGGCTTTGTCGACACGATCATCCCTGCGTCGAACGTGGTGTCGCCGCTGCCGGCCACCACCAGCGTGTCACCGCCGTTGATGGCGGCGTCGCCCATGCCGCTGTTGCTGACGACATTGCCGATGAAGTGGTAGTCGTTTCCCAGCGTCAGGGTGTTGCCACCACCGGAGAAATCCACCGCATCGCCCTGGGGGCCGTTGCCGTCGTCGGCCTTGCCGCCGCTGATGGTGCCGGCATTGAGCACCGTGCTGTTGCCGGTGGATGCCACGCCGGCACCACCGCGGCCGCCCGCGCCGGGGTGGGGGCCATTGCCGGTACCACCACTGCCGCCGTTGCCGCCTGCCAGGGTGCTGTCGTTGCTCAGCGTGAACCCGTGGCCCGAGACACCCGCACCGCCGGCGCCACCGCTGCCGGCCCTGGTGCCGTTGCCGCCGTTGCCACCATTGCCACCGGTGATGGAGCCCTGGTTGGTGATGTTCGTTCCGTTGCCGGTCGCCATCAGTCCGGCGCTGCCGTTGCCGCCGCTGCTGCCGTCGGTTCCCCCGGCGCCGTTGCCGCCGTTGCCGCCGGTGATGGCGCCCTGGTTGGTGATGCTCGTTTCGTCACCAGTCGTCGCCAGTCCGTTGCCGCCGGCGCCGGCGTGACCCCGTCCTGCGCCGAGCGCGTCGCTGCCGCTGTTGCCGCCGTTGCCGCCTGTGAGGACCCCCAGGTTGATGACGTTTGTTCCGTCGCCGGTCGTCGCCAGCCCGCTACCGCCGGCACCGCCATTGCCACCAGCGCCATTGATGCTGCCGTTGCCGCCCTCGCCGCCGTTGCCACCCACGGACGCCTGGTCGATGTCCACGCACAACGGTTGGCTGGCGGTGCTGTTGAAGCCATCGTCACCGTTTCCGCCGTTGCCGCCATTGCCGGGCGCGGGAGGAGAAGGCGCGGTACCAGGGACACCCGTCTGACCGGTGCCGCTGACGGGCGTGGTACCCGCCGGGCACTGCGTTGCCGCCCGGGCTGCCGGCCCAAACGCCGCCAGCGCCAACGCCGCCATGCAGGCCAGCGCCAACGGCCGCTGGCGCAAGGCCGCGGCACGGCCTTGAGTGGCACCACCGCCACGGTGCGTGGCCCGCGTGATTTCCGCAGCGACCTGCAGCACACGCAGCGCGCGATTCCATACGAGGCGATAGAGGCGATTCATGGCGAAAATCCTTCAGAGGGATCCGATGGTGCGGATGGCGTGGGTGAGTCGAAAGACGGCGCGGCAATGGGCAGGCAAACGCGGGCCACCCATGCCCGCTGGGGCCGGGATACCTGCCGGGCGGGCGACCGGCGGGCCGCGTTCCGGATTCAGCGGAGCCGATGTGCGAAGCAAGCGTGGTTTCACGATGGTTTGTCCCCTGCGTGCCGTGGTCGCCGGGACGCCTTCGTGGAGACGGCTCTGCGCGATTGCGTGCGGTGAACCGGGCCGCCCCGCGACCGTTCGGCGCGTGCGGCGCCAGGCGGCTTCCGGCGTTCCCTTTTCTGGTGTCGCGCCGTGCCGGCGCGATGGGCCGGTGACATGGCGCGATGATGGCGTCGCCGTGCCGCGGGGCGTTAGTCCGTTTGTCTCCGGGACGACCTGCGGCGCGTGGCTGCCAGCAGCAGGTTGCTGCGGGAACGACAGCGGCGAGCGGTTACGGCCGGGCCGGCGTGGACTCCCGGCATTCGCTCGGGGCGAGGCCGAAGCGGCGACGGAAGGCCTTGCCGAAGGCGGACAGGTCGGTGTAGCCGCAGCGCAGGGAGATCATGCCGATGGACTCGCCGGGCTGCGTTTCCAGCAGGGTACGGGCGCGCTGCATCCTGAACTCCCGCAACTGCCCGCCGATGGTCTGGCCCTGACGCTCGAACAGGCGGTACAGGTGCGCACGCGAGCAACCGAGCATGTGCGCCAGGTGCCCGGCGGTGAACTGCGGATCCTCGGCGTGCAGACGCAACTGGTGCCGCACAGCTTCCAGCAGGGCTCCGTCGAGGGTTTCCGGCAGTGAACGGCGGTGCGGACGCAGGCGCGCCAGCGTCGCCAACGCCAACGCGCGCGCCGTACGCATGGCCTGGCCCGCGCTCGCCACGTCGAGTCGCGCCCCTCGAACAGCCAGGCTGCGCAGATACCGCTGGAAACTGGTGGCCAGCGTGCCTGCGGGCAACACCCGCACGGCGGCATCCGGCGCAACAGGCTCGCTGGCCATGGCATCGACCACCAACGCACGCGGCAACGCCAGGTAAGTCATGGCATAGCGTTGCGAGCTGGTGGTGAACGGGCGATCGCAGTCAAACACCACCAGGCCGCTGCGCGCATCGACCGGGGTGATCCGGTCGTGCCCGTGCCGGATATCCACCGTGCCCGAGCCCACGTGGCCGAGCAGGATCATGTCGCTGCCGTTTTCGCCGAAATGGCAGATCAGCGGATCGCCATGCAGCTCGGCAAAGGCGACGCCGTCCACAGGACCACTGGCAAGCATTTCACCGTGGAATCCGTGCGCACCCGCACGCCGCGGCAGCTCGATACGCGAGGCGTCGAACTGGGCTCGCCAGTAATCAAAACGGGCATCGGCAGGTACGGTGCGGGTGGACCGGCGGTAGAACAAAGGCGACGGCGGCGGCGCGCAGGGCTCGGCTCGGGCAGGCATCGTCATGCAGGATCGTCCCCAAAATCTTTACCCGGCGTGCAGGGCTTGCGGCAAAAGCCCGACCACGGCACCGACTGGCACCCCTGGCCCCGGACGACATGCCCGCCATCATAGCCCCACGAGGCCGTGCCGGCGGACAGCGCGAAGGCCCCACGCCGTGGCCGCAACCACGGGAAAGCGCGCAGGAAGCACCTGAGGCGATTCCCGCCCCGCTACAATCGCCGGGATGAATGCCGCCCCCAATACCTGGATGCCGCCGAGGCTGCGCAAGCTGGCCGGCGGTGCGCTGGAAAGCGCGCTCAACCACACGCTGGCGCTTGACCCGGACACGCAACGCAAGCTCGTCGCGCTGGAGGGGCGTTGCGTGCAGTTGCATCTGCACGGGCCGGCGATCGCGCTGGCGGTCACGGTGCGCGAGGGCCGCCTGCAGGTCGGCCCGCCGCAGGACGATGCCCAACTGCGCGTGGCCGCCACGCCGGGCAGCCTGCTGGCCATGCTGTTTCGCCGCGACGACGAGGGCGTCGCGCCGGGCAAGGTGGAGATCGCCGGCGATGCCGACCTGGCGCGCCGGCTTGAAAAGCTCGCCAGCGCGTTTGCCCCCGATTTCGAGGAAGCCTTCGCGCAGCGCTTTGGCGACGTGCTCGGCGTGCCGCTGGCCCGCGCCGTGCGCCAGGGCCTGGCGCATGCGCGCGAAAGCGCCGCGCACCTGACCGAGGACAGCGCCGACTGGCTGCGCGAGGAAGCGCGCGTGGCGCTGGCGCCGGGCGAGGTGGAGGGTTTTCTCGACGGCGTGGACCACCTGCGCGAGCGCGGCGAGCGGCTGGAAGCGCGCGTGCAACGGCTGGTCGCGCGCCTGCACGGTGGCGCGGCATGACGCCGCTGTCGGTGGTGCCGCGCCTGCTGCGCGTGGCCTCCGTGCTGCTGGCCTGGCGGCTGGACGAGCTGGTGGACGCCACCCACCTGTACCGGCCGCTGAAACTGCTGCGCCCGCTGCTGGCGCGGCCGCGCGCCAACGTGGCGCAGCTGTCGCGCGGCGAGCGGCTGCGGCTGGCGCTGACCGAGCTGGGGCCGATCTTCGTCAAGGCCGGGCAGGTGCTGTCCACCCGTCGCGACCTGGTGCCCGAGGACATCGCCGACGAGCTGTCGCTGCTGCAGGACAGCGTGGCGCCGTTCCCCGGCGCCGAGGCGCGCGCGGTGGTGGAGCAGCAGCTGAAGGCCTCCACCGACCAGCTCTACGCGCGGTTCGACGAGACGCCGCTGGCCTCCGCCTCGATCGCCCAGGTGCACGCCGCCACGCTGCATGACGGCCGCGAGGTGGTGGTGAAGGTGCTGCGCCCCGGCATCGACGCGCGCATCGAGCGCGACGTGAAACTGCTGCGCTCGCTGGGCGAGCTGGCCAACCGCTGGCATCCCAACGCCGACAAGATCCGCCCGCTGGACGTGGTGGCGGAAGTGGAAAAAATGCTGGAAAACGAACTGGACCTGCAGCGCGAGGGCGCCAGCGCCAGCCTGCTCAAGCGCAACTTCGCCAGCGGCGTGGACCTGTACGTGCCCGAGGTGCACTGGGACCTCACCGCCGCGCGCGTGCTGACGCTGGAGCGCGTGCACGGCGTCAGCAGCGACGACGTGGCCGCCATCGACGCGGCCGGCATCGACCGCAAGGCGCTGGCCGCCAAGGGTGTGCGGGTGTTCTACGAGCAGGTGTTCCGCGACAACTTTTTCCACGCCGACGCGCACCCGGGCAACATCTGGGTGGATGTGACGCACACCGCCGAGCCGCGCTTCATCGCGCTGGATTTCGGCATCATGGGCTCGCTGCCCGAGGCCGACCAGTACTGGCTGGCGCAAAACTTCATCGCCCTGTTCGAGCGCGACTACGCGCGCATCGCCAAGCTGCACGTCGACGCCGGCTGGATGCCCGCCAGCGTGCGGCTGGACGAACTGGAAGCGGCCGTGCGCACCGTATGCGAGCCGTATTTCACCCGCCCGCTGTCGCAGATATCACTGGCCGAGCTGGTGGTGAAGCTGTTCCAGACCGCGCGCCGTTTCGAGCTGACCCTCCAGCCGCAGCTGATCCTGCTGCAAAAAACCCTGCTCAACATCGAGGGCGTGGGCCGCCTGCTCGACCCGGAGATCGACATCTGGGCGGTGGCGCACCCGGTGCTCAAGCGCATCCTGCGCGAGCGCTACAGCCCGCGCCGCACGCTGCGCGAGATCCGCAAGCGCCTGCCCGAATGGCTGCACGAGGCGCCGCAGTTTCCCGAGCTGGTGCGCGACGCGCTGCGCCAGGCCGGCCGCAGCGAAAAGCGCATGGCGAGCGACCCGCTGGCCCTGGCCCTGCTGCGCGACAACGCGCGGCGCCAGCACATGTTGCTGGCGTGCGGATTGCTGGGCGCCAGCTTGCTGATCGGCGCCGCCCTGCTGTGGACGCTCGCCCCGCAACATGGTTTCTGGCCCCCGCTGGGCGTCGCCATCGCCGGCCTGCTGGCCTTCGTCATCGGCTGGCCCCGCACCGGCAAAGCGTGACGATGCGCCAACGCCCGTAGGAGCCCGCTCGCGGGCGATGCCTTTGCTGCCGGGCGTCGGGGTCAGCCACGGCAAAAGCATCGCCCGCGAGCGGGCTCCTACGATTCTCCCCTTCCCCACGCCCTGCTCTCATGCTCGACATTCTCTACCAGGACGACGCGCTGATCGCGGTGAACAAACCCGCGAACCTGGCGGTGCATCGCTCGAAGATGGTCGGCAACGCCGACACGTTTCTCATCGACGAGCTGCGCGCGCAGGTCGGCGACAGCGTGTACCTGGCGCACCGGCTCGACCGCGCCACCAGCGGCGTGCTGCTGGTGGCGCGCAGCAAGGATGTCGCCGCCGCGCTGGGCGAGCAGTTCATGGGCCGCCACGTGCACAAGCAGTACCTGGTGGTGGTGCGCGGCTGGCCCGAGCCGGATGAAGGCGTGATCGACTACCCGCTGCCCGGCTCGCGCGAAACCGGCCCGCGCCGCGAGGCGCGCACGCGCTACCGCCAGCTGGCCAGCGTCGAGGTGCCCATCGCGCTGGGGCGCTACCCGCAACAGCGCTACAGCCTGTTGCTGGCCGAGCCGGAAAGTGGCCGTTTCCGCCAGATCCGCAAGCACCTGGCGCACATCCACCACCCGGTGATCGGCGACTGCCAGCACGGCCGCAGCGACCACAACCGCCTCTACAAACAACATTTCGGCTGCCACCGCATGCTGCTGCACGCGTGGAAACTCGATTTCAGACACCCGACGAGTGGTGCGGCGATGACGCTGGCCGCACCACTGGATGAGGCATTCACGTCGCTTCTGCGCCGGTTTTCATGGCAAATCGATGCATGATGGGGTCACCCGACTTCACATCGGAAGAACCACCGTGTCCAACATCCTTGCCTGCTTCACCAAGCGACTCAATGAAGAATGGCTGCCTGACTTCTGTAGCCACAGGAACCATTCGACCCAGGGCTTTTCATCCGCCAGCATCGCCAAATTGACAGAACATGATGCGTACTGGTTCATGCGCACCATCGACGAGAAACTCGTCGAGATAGATCGAGGCTGCTTTACGGTCACCAGAAGCGCAGCCAATGAGCAGATCTTTTGGGAAGGAAAACGCTCGTGCGATCCGCGGCCAATCACGTTGTGGATCGAACCCGTCATCACCATCGGTACGGTTGGCCGATTGCACAACGAGTTTGGCTGGCCCATCGACAAGCTTGGCATGCAGTCGAAAACTTGGGCTTTCGATCTGGTCGGTTACGACGTCGCCGGCAACGAACGCCTCGCCTGTGAAGTCAAGAAGGATCGCCGCGAGATCGACCTCATGATGGCGCATATCCAAGAGTATTCCGCCATCGGCAAACTCGATACAGAGCCGACAAACCCGAAGGCGCGTAATGCCTACCGCAAAGTGAAAGGCATTCGGCGCTCTTGGCCGACATGGTTCTGGGCTCTAGGCCCCGCAGGTTACGGCGGCGTGTGGCGTATCGACCGAATATCGAATACCGAAACCTTCGCATTAGTCCCGTCCACCGAAACCGAGCTCCGCCATCACGACGCGTGATTGACTCGCCTGTCGCAGACCCATCTAAACTCCCCGCATGCTGACCATCAGCCCCACCCTCGCGTTGCCCGAATCCGAGCTCGTCGAACGCTTCCTGCGTGCCGACGGTCCCGGCGGGCAACATGTGAACCGCACCGAGAGTGCGGTGGAGTTGCGGTTCGACGTCGCCAATTCGCCCTCGCTGCCGGACGAGGTGCGTGCGCGGCTGCTGGCGCGGCGCGATCGCCGGCTCACCGCCGATGGCGTGCTGGTGATCCAGGGGCGGCGCTTCCGTGATCAGGGCCGCAATCGCGACGACGTGCGCGAGCGGCTGGCCGAACTGATCCGCAGCACGCTGCGGCCGCCAAAGAAGCGCGTGGCCACCCGCCCCACGCGCGCGTCGAAGGAGCGCCGTCTGGCCGGCAAACAGCAGCGCGGCAAGATCAAGCAAACGCGTTCGCGCCCACGGAGCCACGAGTGAACACACCCATGCTGCCCCCCACCCCTCCACAGGCGCCGCGCATCCACAGCCGTTTCTGGCCGTGGCTGGCGCGTTGCATCCTGCGCCTGAGCGGCTGGCGACTGGTGGGCGAACTGCCCGACCTGCCCAAGCTCATCATCATCGGCGCACCGCACTCCTCGTACTGGGATGGCGTGTGGGGCCTGGTGATGAAAGTGGCCGCTGGCGTGGACATCAGCATCATGATCAAGCGCGAGGTGCTCAACGGGCCGCTGGGCCTCATCCTGCGCCCGCTGGGCATGATCGGCATCGACCGCCGCGCCGCCACCAACGTGCCGGCGCAAATGATCAAGCGCTTCGCCGAGCACGACCGCATGTGGCTGGGCATCACGCCCGAGGGCACGCGCAAGCCGGTGCGGCGCTGGAAACAGGGCTTCCTGCGCATCGCCCACGGCGCCAACGTGCCGATCCAGACGCTGTTTCTCGACTACCCCAGCAAGACCTTCGTGCTGGGCCCGCTGGTGCATGCCAGCGGCGACGCGGAGGCGGACATGGCCGCCATCCGCCCGCTGTTCCGTCCGTACCGGGGCAAGCACCGCAATACGGAGTAGCGGGGCCCTGCGCCTGTGAAGAAGGCCCTTTCCCGTGGCCGTTTCCTGTCGCCAGACCCGACATGTCCAGACCCGCTCGCAGCCGGCCATCGGACAGCCGCTCCTGCGCTGCCTCGACTCGGGCATCCATGCCCTCGCCATGGCAGGCCTGAACGGTTGAAAAAAACACGACCTCCCAGGCTGACGGAGTGCGCGGGGATTCAGCGCGACAGGCATGCCGCCGGGCGGTTTCCGGCGCCGGAAAGCGGGATACGCGCATCGCGCCCGTGCATTTCAGTCTTCCAGCAACACGTACTGGCCATCCTTGCCGAAGCGCCTTGGCTTCCTGCCGACCCTGGCGCACAGTGAATCGCCGCAACGGTTGATCGCGCCGCGCTGCGTCGCCCGCTGCACGGCTTGTTGTTGCGCCAGCAACTGCATGTCCCACGTCGCATTCAGGCGGTCGGCCTGCTGCTGGAACTGCTGTCCGTCCGGCGTGCGCAGATAGGTCTTTGCCACCTCGTGCTGCGCCAGATCCCATGCGGCGTTGTCCGGGTTCTGCGACGCCAGGTACATGCGGTCGATCCACTGGTCGAGCTCGCTGCGCGTGGTGTCGTGCGTTGCCTGAAGCGCACCCGGAACCGGGCCGTCAGGCATGGCTTGCCGCTCGAATTGCCGGTTCAGCGCTTCATTGCGCGGCTCGGCGTTGTACGCGTCGGGCACCCGCGCCATCGCATGCCTTGACACCTCGCGCTCGTTGTAGCCGCCCGGCTGGAGCCGGTCGATCCTGGGCCACAGGCGATACAGCAGCAGGCCTTCCTGCGAATGATGGACCACGTTCCGACGCGGATCGTCGGGCTCCGCGGTCTTGGCCAGGAACGGCGTATCGCTCAACCCGTTGAGATAATCGACCGCCAAGTTGCCGCTGCGAATCGACAAGCCGTCACGGTGGTAACTGCCACCGACAACACGGGCTCCTGAAACACCCCGAGTTGCCGGCGATCATCGGCATAAGCATGCAATTGCGGACCTGCAGCCTCATGCCCAACGCCATCATCGAGGATGCCGTCGGCATCCGGCTTGTCCATTTGGCCCACGGTCGCGCTCCATGCTTAGTAGGTCCGCGTCCACGCCAGAACCATGTCGGTTCTGGCATCGCTGTTTTTGTTCCCTGGGATCTGCTCAACCTTGGTCGGAATCAACGCGCACATGTAGACGTTGATGGTGCGATCGTCGACTTCCAAAAAGATGCTTGGATCAGCGACGAGGCCTTGAGGAAACATGCCTTCCCGGATTTCGGCGTCGGGCACCGTATACAAGACGCGCTCGTGCTTGAAGATGGCCCCGATATCCACGCTCGCCTCATGCGCGACGCCATCCAGTGAGGTCCAACGCACCTCAGCGGGATGCGGAAAATTACGGATACCACCATGTGATGCGGGCCACCAGTCATCCTTGTAATCAGCCGAACGAGGCGGCCCAGAGCGCTTTTTGGCATCAAGCAGATTGAAATCGTAATGGTTGTAGATGACCTCGCAGGCGAGGGTGTTGTAGCAAAACGGCTCAAAGCTGTGATCGACGAATTTCAGGGGAAATTGGTTGGATGCCGTGCGTTGCTTTGGCTCGGGGTCGGATCGGGTCGACATGGCGGGGTGGCATCCTGTCATCAGCAACAGTGTGGCGACGCAGAGGAAGAGGCGAGAGCAGGACGTCCGATCAGACATGAGGCACTCCCTGCCGGGTCGATGGGGGCGTTGTCGGTACGACGCGCACGCCGGTGCAATCCTCGGACGACGGAGCGGACATCGCGGGATCTTCCTTGGCGGGGCGTATCAATGCGTTATACCCGACACCGGTTCTGCGTGATGTCGGAGTGCGCCGTATTCCGCGAAGGCGAACCGCCGCCCGATCGTGGGCGTGAGCGGGACTGACAGCGCCACCTTCAGTACGCATGTGTCCAGGCCAGGATCACGTCGTCCCGGAAATCGCTGTCCTTGTTGCCCGGGATCTGCTCGGCACTGGTGGCGATGAATGCCTTCATGTAGACGCTGATCGTGCGGTCGTTCACTTCAAGAAAGATGCCCGGCTCACCGCTCCAGGAGCGGTCGGCCGTGAACCATGCACGCGAAGGCCCCGGCTGCCCGTCGGAACACGCGGCAAATCCACGGGGACGGCAGGCGGTGAATGTCGACAACAACGACATGCAGGCATGAAGGCATCCTTCCTCGGCGCGGCACGGTGGCTTTTTATAGTGCGTTCTGGCCCGGAAGCATGTCGGCGCATGCCGCTATTCGGCGCGGTCTGGACGGCTGCCGTATGCTTGGGGGCTTGCCGGCGTGGGGATACGACCGCCGGCCCGGGGAGGGAACGCCATGACGCAAGCGTCGCGCCCAGTGCGCGGGCCACGTTTTTACCAGACCAGTACCGCGCATGTGCCGGCACGTGATCGGTTTGATTACTGGCGCAGCCTGTTCGGCGGCGCCAGGCTGGCGCCGCTGGGTGATCGCGCGCAGTACAACGCCCACCTGGCCGGCTGCGACGGCGACGACGACATGGTGTTTACCGCCATGGCCTGTGCGCCGACAGCGGCCGACTACGCCGGGCAGGACAACAGCCACCTGCGCATGAGCATCGTCACCCACGGCGCGCTGCACGTCACCGACAGCAAGGATCACCGTACCGTGTTCCATCCCGGCCACCGGCTGGCGCTGTTCGACGCGTCGCGACCAGGTTGGGTGGATTCGCCCACCGGCTACCGCGCCTTGCACCTGACCCTGCCGCGACCGCTCGTCCTCGCCGCGCTGGGCGGCGACCCGACCGGCGGCGCCCTGCTGCGCGACAACCTGCCCACGACCACGCTGAGCACCATGCTCACGGCGCAACTGGACGTGCTGGCCCGACAGGGCGCGCGCATGGATACGTACGAGGTGTCCAAGGCGATGCAGACGGTCAGCGCATTGGCCACGGCGTACCTGGGCCAGTTGCGCGACAAGGCCGGCGAGCCGACACCCGAGGCCGCCATGTTCACCTCGGCCTGCGCGCTGATTGACCAGTGGAAGGCCGATCCGGCGCTGAGCGCGCAACGGGTCGCGCAGGCGCTGGGCTGCTCGCGGGCCAACCTGGCCCGGTTGTTCGAGCGCCATGGCATCCGCATCGGCGCGTATATCCGCCAGCGCCGGTTGGCGCACGGCAAGCAACTGCTGCGCGATCCCGCGCTCGACGTGGGCGAGGTGGCGCGTCGCGCGGGCTATGCCGGCGCGCAGGTGTTCGACCGCGCGTTCCGCCACCGCTATGGCCTGTCGCCACGCGACTGGAAACAGCTCTGCCACGAGACGCGCACGGCGAAAGCCGCCGCGCCCTGACGCCCGCTACGCCGCCGGCGGCACCAGCACGATCACCGTCCAGCCCGGGCGCGGCTTCAGCTCGCGGCGGGAGGAGGCCACGCGCAGCGCGCCTTTTTCCTCGACGCCGAACATCGGCACGGTATCGGCGCCGTACTGCTCGATGAACTGCGGCCAGTCGAAGGTGGCGGTGAGCCGGGTGGACTTGATGCGCCAGCCGTCGGCCAGCAGCTCGGCGAAGCGGCCGTGGGTCATGTTTTCGTCGAACAGCGGCGGTGACAGCAGGCCGCCGGAGAACGCCGCGCGCTCGGTCGACTCCTGCGGCGTCAGGTTGCGCAGGCGGTAGACCTTCTCGCGCCCGAACTCCTGGCGGTAGTGCACGCAGGCCAGCGAGTTGCGCTCGCGATGGGTGGACATGGCCAGCATCCGGCCGATGCCGGCAAGGTCGAGATGGCGCTCGGCATGCGGCGAGGCCGGGTTGCCGAAGAAGGTGCTCAGGCCGTCCATGCGCGCCAGGCGGATGCCGTCCCAGTCGTCGTCGGCCAGCACCACGCGAAACCCGGCGTCCCTCAGCGCGCTGCCGATGGCGCGCGCCACGCCGTCGGAGCCGAAGATGAGCACGCCGCGCGGCTCCGGCTCGGCCACTTTCAGCCACAGCGCCAACGGTCGCGCCGTGGCGCTCTGCAGCACCACGGTGCCGATGATCAGGGTGAACACCAGCGGCACCAGCGCCTCGGCGCCCGGCACGCCCAGCGCGTCCAGTCGCAGCGCGAACAGCGCCGACACCGACGCGGCCACGATGCCACGCGGCGCCACCCAGCCCACCAGCGCGCGCTCGCGCCAGCTCAGCCCGCTGCCGAGGCTGGCCAGCGCCACCGTCAACGGCCGCACCAGCAACTGCGCGATGACGAACAACGCGATGCCGGCGCCCAGCATGCCGTCGGGCAACGGCCACGGCAGGCGCGCCGCCAGCAGGATGAACAGCAGCGACACCAGTACCGTGGTGAGGCTTTCCTTGAAATCGAGGATGTCGTCGATGTGCACGTCGCGCATGTTGCCCAGCGCGATGCCCATGATCGTCACCGCCAGCAGGCCCGACTCGTGCGCCAGCGCGTTGGAGACGCTGAACGCCAGCAGCACGGCGGCCAGCACGGCGTAGTTCTGCAGGTATTCGGGGATCATCTGCCGGCGCAACAGGAACGCCATGGCATAGGCGGCCAGCGAGCCGATCACCGCGCCGCAGGCGATGGTGGCCACGAAGATGCCCAGCGTGTGGCCCTCCTGCTGCGACACGATGGCCTCGTAGATCAGCACCGCGAACAGCGCGCCGAGCGGGTCGATCACGATGCCTTCCCAGCGCAGCGTATTGGCGATGCGCGTATTGGGCCGCAGCGTGCGCAGCATCGGCGCGATCACGGTAGGCCCCGTCACGCACGACAGCGCGCCAAACAGCAGCGCCATCGGCCAGCGCAGGCCCGCCACCACGTGTGCCGCCCACGCCAGCAGCAGCAGCGCGGCAACCGCGCCATAGCTGACCAGGCCGCGCACCGCCGAGCCGATGCCGGGCAGGTCGTGGAAACGCAGCGTGAGGCTGCCCTCGAACAGGATCAGCGCCACCGACAGCGACACCACCGGAAACAGCAGCTCGCCCAGTAGCGCATCGGGGTCCAGCACGCCGCTGACCGGCCCCAGTGCGATACCCGCCAAAAGCAGGAAAAGAATGGCCGGCAGCCGTACCCGCCACGCCAGCCACTGCGCCAGAAAGCCGACCATGGTCATGCCGGCGAGCATCAGGCCAAGCTCGATCGTCATCGTGTTCCCTGGAAAAACCAACGCGCCATCCAACCATGGCCCGCGCGGCGCGTCCAGCTGCCGCTACATCGGTTGGGCGTGGATGCGCCGGTACTGCAGCGCCTCGGCCAGATGCTGGCGCTCAAGCAACGCGCAGCCGCCGTCCAGGTCGGCAATGGTGCGCGCCACGCGCAGCACGCGATGGTAGGCGCGCGCCGACAGGCCCAGCCGCTCCAGCGCCGCCTCCAGCCAGCGCCGCTCCGGCGGCCCCAGCGCGCAGTCGCGCTCCAGCTCGCGCACGCTGATCTCCGCGTTGGGGCGCCCCGCCCGCATCAGCGACTGCCGCCGCGCGGCCAGCACGCGCGCACGCACGGTGGCGGAGTCCTCGTCGTGCGCGGTGCGTGGTGCGGCAAGCTCGGCCAGCGGCACCGGCGGCACCTCCACGCACAGGTCGATGCGGTCGAGCAGCGGGCCGGACACGCGCGAGCGATAACGCTGCACCTGGTCGGGCGTGCAGCGGCAGCGCGGATCGCCGGCATAGCCGCACGGGCACGGGTTCATCGCCGCCACCAGTTGGAACTGTGCGGGAAACTGCGACTGCCGCGCGGCCCGCGAAATCATGATCTGGCCCGACTCCATCGGCTCGCGCAGCACCTCCAGCACGTGCCGGCTGAACTCGGGCAACTCGTCCAGAAACAGCACGCCGTTGTGCGCCAGCGAGATCTCGCCCGGGCGCGGGTACGAGCCGCCGCCCACCAGCGCCACCGCCGAGGCGGTGTGATGCGGTGCCCGGAACGGCCGTCGGCGCCAGTGCGCCAGGTTGGTGGCCTGCCCCGACACCGACGCCACCGCGCAGGTTTCCAGCGCCTCGGACTCGGACAGCGGCGGCAAGATGCCGGGCAGGCGCTCGGCCAGCATGGTCTTGCCGGTCCCCGGCGGGCCCACCAGCAGCAGGTGATGGCCGCCGACGGCGGCGATCTCCAGCGCCCGCCGCGCCTGCAACTGGCCGCGCACGTCGCCCAGGTCGGGGCCGTCGTCGGCACCGCCGGTGGTGGGAATGCCGACGGGCGCATCCAGCTCCTGCGCGCCGCGCAGCCAGCCGCAGACCTCGGCCAGGGTACGCGCCACGCGCACGTCCACATCCGGCACCAAGGCCGCCTCGGCGGCGTTCTCCTGCGGCACCAGCACGCGGCGACCACGCGCACGCGCACGCAGCAGTGCCGGCAGCACGCCGGATACGCCGCGCAGCGCGCCGGTGAGCGCCAGCTCGCCGAGAAATTCGCAGTCGTCCAGCTTGTCGCGCGGCACCTGGCCGCTGGCCGCCAGGATGCCCAGTGCGATGGCCAGGTCGAAACGGCCGCCATCCTTGGGCAGCTCGGCCGGCGCCAGGTTCACGGTGACGCGGCGGCCGGGATACTCGAAGGCGGTGTTCTGGATCGCCACCCGCACGCGGTCACGCGCCTCGCGCACCGCCGCCTCGGGCAGGCCCACGATATTGGTGCACGGCAGACCGCCGGAAAGATGCACCTCGACCATCACCTGCGGCGCGGCGATGCCCTCCTGGGCACGGCTGAGCGTGACGGCAAGACTCATGCGGATGCGGGCCGGTGCACAGGATCGCGGAAAAGCACGAACACCAGGCGACTCCATCCGGCACGTGGATAAATAACCGCCCCCGACCCTTTCTCGGGGTGAGGTGACAGATCGGGGGCGGCTCCCGGGAGCGGGGTGCTAGGACACGCCGCGATGGGCGACGGCAGCCTCCAGGTCGGCCACGCGTCGCTCGAGTTCGTCGATTTTCGCGCGGGTGCGCGCCAGCACCTGGGTCTGGACGTCGAATTCTTCGCGGGTGACCAGGTCGAGGCGGCGCAGTCCCTGCGCCAGAACATCCTTGAAGTTGGCTCGCAGATCCTTTTGCGCCTGGGCCAGTCCTGGCGGTACCAACGAAACAAGTTTCAGGGCAATCTGATCGATGTCCTGCCTATCCATCATGGACAGCGCCTCGCACTCGTCAACGTAAATACTAGGTGAACAAAAATGGGGGCCACCATCGGGATGCTCCGTCAAAACGTGTAGGAATTGTCCTACACGATACCCGCGACGCGACAGCGCGCGCCGGCGAAGGCAGAATGTCGGGCCATGCACGCGTCGTGCCCCTGCCACCGAGGAAACCCCATGAAGCTGGTCGTCGCCATCATCAAGCCGTTCAAGCTGGACGACGTGCGCGAGGCGCTGGCGGAGGTCGGCGTGCAGGGCGTCACCGTCACCGAGGTCAAGGGTTTCGGACGCCAGAAAGGCCATACGGAGCTGTACCGCGGCGCCGAGTACGTGGTCGATTTCCTGCCCAAGATCAAGCTGGAGGTGGCCGTGACCGACGACCAGCTCGACCGCGTGCTGGAGGCCATCCAGCAGGCCGCGCGCACCGGCAAGATCGGCGACGGCAAGATTTTCGTCAGCCAGCTGGAGCAGGTCACGCGCATCCGCACCGGCGAAATGGACCACGACGCGCTGTAGGCGCCCTTTCCGGCCGCCACGACGGCCAAACACAAATTATTGGGTTGACCGACCGCTGGCCGCCCGATATGTTGTGCCGGTCGGTGCCCGGCCGGCGTCATGGCTGGTCGGGTTAAAAGGGAATCCGGTGTGAATCCGGAACTGCCCCGCAGCGGTAAAGCGGAAACGAACGTCCTCACCAGCACTGGCCCGCCGTGGCCGGGAAGCGAGGGCAAGTAGGCGGATCGCCACGATCCATGTCCGCAAGTCCGAAGACCTGCCGGCACATCGGGACAAACGTGTCCCGGTGCGTTAGTGACGGCTTCCGCGGGGAGGTGCGTCGCCAAGCCTCGTGCCGTCCGGCGCCCGGCTTGCGCGCCGCCTCCGGTCTCCGTCGCTATCAGGCCCTGCGCGAGGGAGCAGGTGTTTGATTACAGCCGGAGCACCTGCCCATGCACGCCCTCGATTCCGCCGAACGCGAACCGCTCGCCGAAAGCGCCGCCACCCCCGCCCTGCCCGCCAACGAAGCTCCGTTCGAGCTGACCTCGCCGCACAGCGCGGCCCAGATGCGCGTGACCAAGCGCAACGGCGGCCAGGAGGCCGTCGACGTCAACAAGATCGTGCGCGCGGTGACGCGCAGCGCCGAAGGCCTGCACGCGGTGGACCCGCTGCGCGTGGCGCTGAAAACCATCGGCGGCCTGTACGACGGCGCCACCACGCAGGAGCTGGACCAGCTTTCCATCCGCACCGCCGCCGCACTCACCGCCGAGGAGCCCGAATACGGCCAGCTCGCCGCGCGCCTGCTCGGCGCCTACATCGACAAGGAGGTCAGCGGCCAGGAGATCCAGAGCTTCTCGCAGTCGATCGCGCGCGGTGCGGAGCTGGGCATTCTCAACGAGCGCCTGCGCGATTTCGTGGCGGCCAACGCGCGCAAGCTCAACGACGCCATCGACGTGCTGGCCACGCGCCGTTTCGAGTATTTCGGCCTGCGCACGGTGTACGACCGCTACCTGCTGCGCCACCCCGAGCAGCGGCTGGTGATCGAGACCCCGCCGTATTTCTTCATGCGCATCGCCTGTGCGCTGGGCGGCAACGAGATCGGCGAGACGCTGGAGCTGTACCGCCTGCTGTCGTCGCTGGAGTACATCGCCAGCTCGCCCACCCTGTTCAACGCCGGCACCGCGCACGAGCAGCTCAGCTCGTGCTACCTGCTCGACTCGCCGGTCGATTCGCTGGAGTCGATCTACGACAAGTACGCCGACGTGGCCAAGCTCAGCAAATTTGCCGGCGGCATCGGCCTGGCCTACTCTCGCGTGCGTTCGCGCGGCTCGCTGATCCGTGGCACCAATGGCCACTCCAACGGCCTGCTGCCGTGGCTGAAAACGCTGGACTCGTCCGTGGCGGCGGTGAACCAGGGCGGCAAGCGCAAGGGCGCGGCCTGCGTCTACCTGGAGTCGTGGCACGCCGACATCGAGGATTTCCTCGAACTGCGCGACAACACCGGCGACCACGCGCGCCGCGCGCACAACCTCAACATCGCCAACTGGATCCCCGACGAATTCATGCGCCGGGTGGAGAGCGATGGCGAGTGGTCGCTGTTCGATCCCAAGGTGGTGCCGCACTTCGTGGACAGCTGGGGCGAGACGTTCGACGCCGCCTACCGCCAAGCCGAGGCCGACGGCCTGGCCGTCAAGACGGTGAAGGCGCGCGAGCTGTACGCGCGCATGATGCGCACGCTGGCGCAGACCGGCAACGGCTGGATGACGTTCAAGGACCGCTGCAACGCCACCTCCAACCAGACGGCCAAGCCGGACAACGTGATCCACCTGTCCAACCTGTGCACCGAGATCCTGGAAGTCAGCTCGGTGGACGAGACGGCCGTGTGCAACCTGGGCTCGGTGAACCTGGCGCGCCACGTGACCGACGGCGCGTTCGACTTCGAGCAGCTCGCCACCACCGTGCGCACCGCCGTGCGCCAGCTCAACCGGGTGATCGACCTCAACTATTACCCGATCGACACCGCGCGCAACGCCAACATGAAATGGCGCCCGGTGGGCCTGGGCGTGATGGGCCTGCAGGACGTGTTCTTCAAGCTGCGGCTGCCGTTCGACTCGGCCGAGGCGCTGGCGCTGTCCACCCGCATCGCCGAGGAGATCTATTACCACGCGCTGTCGCAGTCGGCCGAGCTGGCCCAGGCCGAGGGCGCGCACCCGGGCTTTGCCGAAAGCCGCGCCGCCCAGGGCGACCTGCAGTTTGACCACTGGCCCAACGCCACGCCGCACGACAGCGCGCGCTGGGACGCGCTGCGCGAGACGATCAGGCAGCATGGCCTGCGCAACTCGCTGCTGATCGCCATCGCGCCCACCGCCACCATCGCCTCCATCGCCGGCTGCTACGAGTGCATCGAGCCGCAGGTCAGCAACCTGTTCAAGCGCGAGACGCTGTCCGGCGATTTCCTGCAGGTCAACCGCTACCTCGTCGACGAGCTGAAGACGCTGGGGTTGTGGACGCCGGAGATCCGCGACGAGATCAAGCGCGCGGAAGGTTCCATCCAGGGAATCGGCGCCATCCCCGAACGCCTGCGCACGATCTACCGCACCGTGTGGGAGCTGCCGCAGAAATCCCTGATCGAACTGGCCGCCGCCCGCGGCGCCTACATCGACCAGAGCCAGTCACTCAACCTGTTCATGGAAAACCCGAACATCGGCCAGTTGAGCTCGATGTACATGTACGCCTGGAAAGCCGGCATCAAGACCACCTACTACCTGCGCTCGCGCCCGGCCACCAGGATCGCCAAGACCACCGTCTCCACCGTACCCGACCAGGCCCAGGCGACGGCGGCGGTGTTCTGCTCGCTGGAGAATCCCGAGTATTGCGAAGCCTGCCAGTGACCCCCTCACCGTCATTCCCGCGAAGGCGGGAATCCAGTGACTGTGCCGCCATGTGAAAAGGCGCTGGATCCCCGCCTTCGCGGGGATGACGGTTCACGGCAGAAGTTCAGGATAGAGGTCGCGCCAATAGGGATTGCTTCTTTCGATGAGATTGATCTTCCAGGCGCGATTCCATTTCTTGATCGCTTTCTCCCGGCAAATCGCGGACTCCATGGAGTCATGTGCCTCAAACCAGACCAGCTTGTGGACGTGATACCGATGACTGAAACCCTCCACGACGTCGTTTCGGTGCTGCCAGATGCGTGTCGGCAAGCGGGAAGTGACGCCTGTGTACAGGGTGCCGTTGCGGTCACTGGCAAGCATGTAGACGCAAGGTTGACGCTCACGCATTGGGCACTCCCTCATGTTTGGGCTACCCAAGCTTGCCGACATCCACAACCCCATACGACCGTCATCCCCTCGAAGGTGGGGATCCGCACCTTTCTCCGACACGTTTCGTCGGCATGAAGGAAGCCGCCGGATTCCCGCCTTCGCGGGAATGACGGGCAAAAAACGACGAGCGCCGTGACAACCGGCGCATCACACAGACAGGAACCGCCATGTCCGCCCAACCCACCCGCAACGCCCACATCCTCGACCCGGGCTTCGAGCTCACCCTGCGCCCGATGCGCTACCCCGGCTTCTACGAGATGTATCGCAACGCGATCAAGAACACCTGGACCGTCGAGGAGGTGGATTTCTCGATGGATACCGGCGATCTGGACAACAAGATGTCGGCCGCCGACCGCCACCTGATCCGGCGGCTGGTGGCGTTTTTCGCCACCGGCGACACCATCGTGTCGAACAACCTGGTGCTGAACCTGTACCAGCACATCAACGCGCCGGAAGCGCGCATGTACCTGTCGCGCCAGCTGTACGAGGAGGCGCTGCACGTGCAGTTCTATCTGACCCTGCTGGACACCTACATTCCCGATCCGGCCGAGCGCAATGCCGCGTTCGCGGCGATCGAGACGATCCCGTCGATCGAGCAGAAGGGCGCGTTCTGCTTCAAGTGGATCGACTCCATCCAGGGCCTCACCCGGCTGGAGACGCGCGAGCACCGGCGCCAGTTCCTGCTCAACCTGATCTGCTTTGCCGCCTGCATCGAGGGGCTGTTTTTCTACGCCGCGTTCGCCTACGTGTACTACCTGCGCTCGCGCGGCCTGCTGCACGGCCTGGCCGCCGGCACCAACTGGGTGTTCCGCGACGAGAGCTGCCACATGGCATTCGCGTTCGACGTGGTGCGCACCGTGCGCGAGCAGGAGCCGGAGCTGTTCGACGACGCCATGCGCGCCCAGGTCGAGCAGATGATGGAGGAGGCGATCGCCTGCGAAACCCAGTTCGCCGAGGACGTGCTCTCCGGCGGCGTGGCCGGCATGTCGGTGAAGGACATGCGCCAGTACCTCGAATACTGCGCCGACCAGCGCTTCGCCCAGCTCGACATGCCCAAGAAATACGGCGCCAAGAACCCGTTCGACTTCATGGACCTGCAAGACGTGCAGGAAGTGGCCAACTTCTTCGAACGCCGCGTCTCCGCCTACCAGGTCGGCGTGCAGGGCGAGGTGGCGTTCGACATGGCATTTTGAGCGGAGATTCGTGATGGCCGGATCCGGAAAAGCCTTGGGCCGTCAGCTCCCTCCATCCGCGAAATGAAAAGGCCGGGGCGCGCGCCCCGGCCTTTTTCGTTGATCAGCGCATGAGGCTTACCGCCACGGCCACGCCTTCAACTCGTACGCCTTCGGCGGCGTGTCGCCGGCGAGGTATTGCACGAAGTAGTCCCAGCGCCGGCGCGTGGCGTAGGGGGTGGCTTCGGCGTAGCCGTGGTGGACGTTGGGGATCATCAGCAGGTCGAAGTCCTTGTTGGCCTTGATCAGCGCGTCGGCCACCAGCAGGGTGTTGGAGGGCGGCACGTTGTCGTCCAGCGTGCCGTGCACCAGCATCAGGCGGCCCTTGAGGTTCTTCGCGAAGCTCTGGTTGGCCTGGGCGTCGTAGTTGGTCGTGCCGTCCTTGCCGGTGACCAGCAGGCCCTGCCACTTCTCGGCCCAGTCGTCCTCGTAGTTGCGGTTGTCGTGGTTGCCGCTCTCGGCCCAGCCCACCTTGAAGAAGTCCGGGTAGTGGAACATCGCGCCGGCGGTGGCGTTGCCGCCGCCGGAGTGGCCCCATACGCCGACGCGATCGAGGTCGATCCACGGATGGCGCTGGCCCAGCTCCTTCACGCCGGCCACCTGGTCGGGCAGCGTGTTGTCCTCGACGTGCTCGAAGTAGGCGTCGTGGAAGGCCTTGGAGCGCCACGGCGTGCCCATGCCGTCGATCGCCACCACGATGAAGCCCAGCTCGGCCAGCGCCTGGTGGTCGCCGCGCGCGGGCGAGAAGCTGCGGCCGCGCACCGAGCCGGTCTGCGGGCCGGGGTAGATGTAGTCGATGATCGGGTACTTCTTCGACGGGTCGAAGTGGCTGGGCTTGAACATCATGCCGTAGAGGTCGGTCTTGCCGTCGCGCGCCTTGACCGTGAACGGGATCGGCGCCACCCAGCCGGCGGCTTTCAGCCGTGTGATGTCGGCGCGGGCGACGGGCGCGACGGTGTGGCCGTCATCCGCGCCGCGCAGCACGGTGACCGGCGGCACGGTGGGCGTGGAGTACGCATCCACGAACAGACGTCCATCCGGCGACAGCGCCACGGTGTGGTCGGCCGCCTCCGGCGTCAGCAGCAGCGGCGCGCCGCCATCCAGGCTCACCTTGAAAAACTGCTGGTAGTACGGGTTCACGCCCGCCGTGCGACCCACGCCGCGAAACCACACGGTGCGCGTTTTCGGATCGACCTTGAGCACCTCGGTGACGTTGCCCTCGCCGGTGGTGATGGCGTGCTTGAGCTTGCCGGTGCCGAGGTCGTAGAGGTACAGGTTGCCCCAGTTGTTGCGCTCGGAGAACCAGATGGCCTCGCCGGTTTCGGGCAGGTAGCGCCAGTTGACCGCGCCGTTGCCGCTTTCGTAGTAGGTGGGCACCGACTCCTCGAACACGGTGCGCACCTTGCCGGTGGCGGTGTCGGCGATGCGGAACCACTCGTGCTTGTGGTCGCGCGAGGTGGAGACGAAGGCCAGCGTCTTGCCGTCGGGCGCCCATGCCACGTCGTCCCAGCCGCCGTCGGGGCCGCAGCTGACGTCGTCGCACAGGGTGGAGCGGTGCTGGTCCGGCGGCATGTCCAGGCGCGTGACCTTGTGCGTGGCCACGTCGATGATGACGCGCTCGATCATGGTCACGTCCTTGTCGCCCACCAGCGGGTATTTCCACGTTTCCAGCTCGGGATGGCCGACGCGGGTCTTGATCAGGTACATGTCGCCGGTCTTGCGCTGGTCCTGCTGGAAGGTGGCGATCTGTTTTGAATCGGGCGACCACGCCACGATGGCGTTGTCGGTGTGTTTCCAGCCGGCGTTGTCGGTGGCGTAGCCGAAGTTTTCCACGCCGTCGGTGGTGAGTTGGGTCTCCTTGCCGGTGGCCACGTCGCGCAGCCACAGGTTCCAGTCGCGGATGAACGCCTCGCGCTTGCCGTCCGGCGACAGCGCGCCCGGCTCGTGCTCGGGCGCGGTGGCGCAGGTGATGGCCGGGGCCAGCGTGCACAGGTAGTGCGCGCCGTGCAGGGCCACGTCCACGCGGCCGTCGGCCAGCGGGCGGTAGCCGGTCAGCGGCAGCGCCTTGGCGTCCAGCGCCTTGCCGCCGGCCTTGCCCAGCGCCGCGGCCATCGCCTCGTGGTCGAACAGCGCCACGGCCTTGCCGGTGGCCGTATCCATGCGCAGGAAATGGTCGCCGCCGGCGTCGTGGTCGCGGTACCAGAAATGGGTGTCGTCGAGCCAGTCCACCTTGGACACCGCGTGATCCACCAGCGGCGCCGTGTTGTAGACCATGAAGCGCTCGGCCTGGGCGTAGTCGCTTGCCGTCAGCACGCGGCCGCTCGCCGCCGCGCCGGTGGAAAGCGCCCCGAGCGCCAGCGCGCCCAGCAGTCGCGCCTTGTCTTTCGTCGTCATGTTGCGGTACTCCCGGTGCAAGGCGGCCCGGCGCATGCCGGTGCCACAAGAGGGCGATGCTAGCGTGGCCGCGTCCGGCGGCAACACTGTCAGAGGTACTGGTCGGCGGCACGCCCCGCGACGTCCCCGGCAGCGGCAAAATCACCCTGTTCGCCACCGCCGGAAGCCCGCATGACCGACACCGCCGCCCTCCATGCCACGCTGGCGCGATTGCGCACGGCGCAGGCGGCCGATCCGATGCCGGCCTGGTCGCAGCGCGCCAAGCGCCTGCGCGCGCTCGACGCCATGCTGCGCGCGCACCGCGACGAGCTGGCCGCCGCCATCAGCGCCGACTTCGGCCATCGGCCGGCAGAGGAAACCGACCTGCTGGAGGTCTTTCCCGCCTTGTCGGCCATCGGCCACGCGCTGCGCCACGGCCGGCGCTGGATGGCGCCGCGCCGGCGCTGGGCCGGCCTGCCGTTTCTGCCCGCGCGCACCGAGCTGCGGCCGCGACCGCGCGGCGTGGTGGGCATCATCGTGCCGTGGAACTACCCGCTCTACCTGGCCGTGGGGCCGCTGGTGGATGCGCTGGCGGCGGGCAACCGCGCCATGCTGAAAATGAGCGAATACACGCCGCGCTTTTCCGACCTGTTCGCCCGCCTGGTGACGCGCGCGTTCCCCGCCGGCGAGGTGGTCGTGGTGACCGGCGACGCCGAGGTGGCGCGGGCCTTTGCGGCGCTGCCGCTGGACCACCTGCTGTTTACCGGCGCCACCGACGTGGGGCGCCAGGTGATGCGCGCGGCCGCCGCCAATCTCACGCCGGTGACGCTGGAGCTGGGCGGCAAGTCGCCGGCCATCATCGGCCCGGGCGCGCGCTTCGCCCATGCGGTGGAGCGCATCGTGTTCGGCAAGCTGGTCAATGCGGGACAAACCTGCATCGCGCCCGACTACGTACTGCTGCCGCGCGCGCGCATCGACGACTTCGTGACGCAGGCGCAACTCGCGGTGGCGCGCCTGTACCCGCAACTGGCGCAAAACACGCAGTACGCCAGCATCGCCTCGGACCGCCACTACCACCGCCTGCTGGCGCTGCGCGAGGACGCGCGCGAACGCGGCGCGCAGGTGCACGCGCTGGGCGGCGCGGCGGACGACGCCACCCGACGCCGGCTGCCGCCGCAGTTGCTGGTGGGCGTGGACGACACCATGGCGGTGATGCGCGAGGAGATCTTCGGCCCGCTGTTGCCGCTGCTGCCGTATGACACGCTCGACGACGCCATCGCCTGCATCAACGCGCGCCCGCATCCGCTGGCGCTGTACCTGTTCGAGCACGACGAGGCACGGGTCGAGCGCGTGCTCACGCACACCACCGCCGGCGGCGTCAGTGTCAACGACACCCTGCTGCACATCGCCCAGCACCACCTGCCGTTTGGCGGCGTGGGCGCGTCGGGCATGGGCGGCTACCACGGCGAGACGGGCTTTCGCACGTTCTCGCACATGACCGGCGTGTTCCGGCAGGCCCGGCTCAACGCCACCGGCGCGCTCAACCCGCCATGGGGCGCGCGCTTTCATCGCCTGCTGGCGCTGCTGCGGCGACATGGCTGAACGGGGGGCGCGCCGGCGCGAGACACCCGCGCCGCGGATCAATAGACTTCGGGCATGAACTCCCCCGAACACTCCCCGCTGGGCAAGACCACGCCCTACGCCGACCGCTACGACCCCTCGCTGCTGTTCGCGATACCGCGCCAGGCCAACCGCGAGGCGCTGGGCCTGGCCGACCGGCTGCCGTTTCACGGCGTGGACATCTGGAACGCCTACGAGCTGTCGTGGCTGGACGCGCGCGGCAAGCCGGTGGTGGCGCTGGCCGAGTTTCGCGTGCCGGCGGCGTCGCCCAACCTGATCGAATCCAAGTCGCTCAAGCTCTACCTCAACGGCTTTGCCGGCGAGCGCATCGCCGACACCGCCACGCTGGTCGCCACGTTGGTGCACGACCTGTCGGAAACCGCCGGCGCCGTGGTGGGCGTGCACCTGGCCGACGCCCGCGCACCGATCACGGCGAGCGCGCTGGACGGCCTGGTGCTGGACGACCTGCCCATCGACATCGACGACTACGGCCCGCCCAACCCCGACCTGCTGATGGTCGACCCCGCCGCCACGCCGGTGGCGCAGACGCTGGTGTCGCACCTGCTGCGCTCCAACTGCCCGGTGACCGGCCAGCCGGACTGGGGCAGCGTGCGGATCGCCTGCCATGGCGCGCCGATCGACCAGGCGGGGCTGCTGCGCTATCTGGTCTCGTTTCGCAACCACAACGAGTTCCACGAGCATTGCGTGGAGCGCATCTTCATGGACATCACCGAACGCTGCGCGCCGCAGCAGCTGAGCGTGTACGCCCGCTACACGCGACGCGGCGGGCTGGACATCAACCCGTTCCGCAGCAGCACGCCGATGACGCCCGACAACCTGCGCACGGTGCGCCAGTGAGCGCCGCGCGCCGCGCGTGCGTGCTGCTGGCGCTGGCCGTGGCCGGCTGCGGCGGCAAGGCGCCGCCGGCGACACCGCCCGCTCCCGCGCCGGCCACCAGCGCAGCCAGCGCCAGCACGGCAGCGGCGCCGGCCGCCAGCGTGTCGGCGCCCGCCATCGCCACCACCGTCGCCACGCCGGCCACGGCCGCCAGCGCGGCAGCGGCCAGCCCTCTCGAAGTGGCCCAGCTCACGCTGGGCACGGCGGTGAACGAGGCCAACGAGATCACCGCCGACGGCTCGCGCTTCACCCCTGCCGACCACGTGCTCTACGCCGGCGTGGCCACGCGCGGGCGCACCACCGAAGCCACGCTCAACGCGCGCTGGCGCTACATGGAAGGACGCGGCCAGCTGGTCAGCAGCGTCAGCCAGACCATCGCCACCGACGGCCCGGCGCTCACCACCTTCACCCTGCGCAATCCCGACCTGTGGCCGGAGGGCCGCTACCGCATCGAGGTGGAGCTGGACGGCACCCCGGCGATCACCCGCGATTTCGAGATCGCCCGGCCCTGAGGCGACTACGCCGCCACGCCGTCGCGCCGCAGCTGGCCGCGCAGGTAGTGGTACTGGTCCGGCGGCAGGTACAGCGGAAACAGGGTGGATTCCTCCTGCCGCAGCAAGCGCGCCAGCAGTCCGGCGGCGCGCGCCACGTCGGGCACGAAGCGGCGACGGCAGGTGGCGTCCCATGGCGCGCACAGGTATTCCACCAGCAGCGCCTCGATGCGCAGCGTCAGGCGCTGCACCTGCGCCTGCACCTCGCTGAAGTGCGTCATCGCCATGGCGTCGTGCTCCAGCGCGCAGCGCAGGTAGGGGTAGAACTGCACGCTCTTGATCAGCGCCGTGCGCCGAAAGCCATCGGCGAAATCCTGCAGGCAGGCGATCCAGGCGCTTTCATCGGCCTCGCGGCAGGCATCGAGCAGGGCGCGCATCTGTGCGCGCACGGTGGCGGCATCGAGTTTCAACTCGGCCACCAGGCGCTGCCGGTAACGCACGGGAAACGCGGAGGACGCCGCGTCCTGCACGATGACGGGACGGCCGTCGGCCTCGTGCGTCCGCTCGCGGATGCCGCGCAGAAATTGCATCGGTTTCCCCTCCCTTGCACACCTGCCACGCGGCGGCCGCCACGTCAGGCGCGAAGTCCAAGTCTAGGGGATTTTCGCGGCTATCTGAAAGAAAGTGTGCGACACCGCACGGAAACTTTCCCCGCCGCATGCCTGCAACCACGCCATGGTCGCGAGCCGTTGCAGCCCGCGCCGATCGCGCGCGGGGCCGTCACGGCCCCGGCGCAAAACGGTCGGGATGCGGCGGCATGACGCGCGCCGCATCCCGACCCGGCATCAGGCAGCGGCGTCCTTCAGCTTCTTCAGCGGGCGCACCTTGATCTTCACCGAGGCGGGCTTGGCGGCAAACACCTGCTCCTGCTTGGTGAACGGGTTGATGCCCTTGCGCTTGGGCTTGGCCGGCACCTTGACGGCGGTGACCTTGAGCAGGCCCGGCAGGGTGAACTCGCCAGCGCCCTTCTTGTTGACCGACGCGGTCACCGCGCCTTCCAGCGCGGCCAGCACGGCGCGCACGTCCTTGGCGGCCACGCCGCTGGCCTCGACGAGGTGCGCGAGCAGGGCGGACTTGTTCAGCGGTTCCTTGATCGGTTTCGGAGCGGCCGGTTTCGCTGCAGCCGGTTTGGCGGAAGCTTTGCCCTTGCTCGTCGTATTCGTCGTCTTGGCCATGTGAATTCCGTAGTGTCCAGTGATGGAGATGATGGGTTTGCCGCGAAAAAACCCCTCGGCAACGTGGAATGTAGGGCAAGCGTGTTGGCGCGCCAAGTCATGCCGCACAGGAAAAACGCCTGCATGCCGCGTGCCGGGCGACCCGCCGGCCCCGATGCGGGCCGGCGTGGCGATGTTTCCGCGCCGGCGCGGGCGTGCTTTACTCGTCGCGGTGACGGGGGGCCCGCGCCCGTCCCGCCGCTTTTTCGCGGTCGGCGCGGCACCCGGGGACGGCATCACGTAGGTCATCAGGGGGATGACATGGCTGACGCCAGGCGATATTGGCGGTTTCCGGCGAGCGGCGCGCTGCTGGTGCCCGTGCTCGGGCTGCTCGATGCCTGCGTGGCGGTGGCCACCGCGTCGTTCGCGCCGGAGGCGCTTGTCCTGCACGTGCTGCTGTCGGTGCTGGCGTGGGCGGCCTGGTCGCTGGCGCGGGGACTGGCGCGCGGCGGCCTGGCGCTGACGCTGTGCGCGGCGGCGGTTGCCGTGCTCGCCATCGAGACCGGCGCGCGCGCCCCGCTGTGGCACGCCTCGATCCTGTTGCTGCCGGCCGCGTTCTGCGCAGGCTTGCGCGCACCGGCGTGGCTGCGTGCGCTGGCGCGCGGCATGGCGCTGGCGGCGGTGTTCACGGGCCTGGCCTGCCTGCTGCGCGCATGGATCACCGCGGATACGGCCATCGGCCTGCTGCAGAGCGCGCTGCAGGCGCTGGCGCTGAGCTGCACCGGCTGGTTGTTCGCCGCCCTGCACGATGACACGGCGCGACCGGTGTCGATCGCGCCGGCGGCGCTGTCGGGAATGGGCTGGATGGGCGTGCTGGGCTGGCTGACGCATGCCGCGCCACTGGTGCAGGGCGGCACGTTTCTGGTGCCGATCGCGTTCAACACCGCGCTGGCCTTCGTACTGCTGGGGCATGCGCTGTGGTTGCTGGGCCATGGCCGCGCGCTGGCCGCATGGTGCCTGGGGCTGCTGTGCGTGCCGCTGGCGGTATCGCCGCTGCTGGCCGACTACCTCGACCACGCCGACATCGCCGGCGAGTGGCTGTTCTCGCAGCAGGCGATCCGCGGCGAGGGCGCCACGCCCGGACGGCTGGCGCCCAATACCGCGCTGTCGCTGCTGGTTGCCGTGGGCGGCCTGACCAGCGCGCTGCTCGCGCAGCGCAATACCGTGTGGCGCAGCGCGGCCTGGGCCTGCGGCCTGCTGGTGGCGCTGGCCGGCGTGCTGGCGCTGGTCGGCTACGTGTTCGCCGTGCCCGGCATGCGCTCGCTGGGGCCGCATACGCCGATGGCCCTGCCCACCGCGCTGGGCATGCTGGCGCTGGGCATCGGCCTGGCCACCAGCAGCCAGCGCGCGCGCACCGAGCACCGCTACCGCACCGTGGTGTTTCCCGCCGTGATCTGCCTGCTGACGGTGGTGTCGTCGCTGCTGCTGTGGCGCTCGTTGGAGCAACAGCAGCGGGCGCTGGAAAACGAGGCCTTGCAGGGCCGGCGCGACAACGTGACCAACCTGCTGCGCGAGGGCATGATCGCGCAGATGCAGGCCATCGAGCGCCTGGCCGCGCGACTGGGCGACCTGTCGCCCGCCGTGCGCGAGGCGCTGTTTGCGCAGGATGGCGCGCACTACCTGCGTGACATGGACGGCCTGCGCGCCATCGGCTACGCCGACGCCGGCCACGTGATGCGGCAGGCGCTGGCGCAGCCCACCTCGCCCGATCGCGGCGCGGCCGGCCAGGTGTTTGCGCCGGCGCGCCTCTTCGACCAGGTGGATGCCGGCGGCAGCGCGGTGCTGAGCGCGCCGATGACCCTGCTCAACGGCAAGGCGGGCCAGCTGATGGCGGTACCGGTGCGCCGGGGCGATACCACCGAGGGCTACGTGGTGGGCGCGTTCCAGTTCGACCGGTTGTTTCCGCGACTGCTGGCGGCCATGCCGCCGGCGTACGACCTGCAGGTCACCCAGAACGGCGAGCTGATCTACACGCACGGCGCGCCGGCGGCGGCACGCCCCACGCTGGGCACCGACCTGGCGCTGTACGGGCAATGGTGGCGGGTGGACGTGTACGCCGGGCCGCGCGTGGAGGGCGTGCGCATACCGCAGTTGGTGCTGCTGCTCGGCTTTGCGCTGGGCGGCCTGCTGGCCGCCGCGCTGCGGTTGTCGGCGCTGGCGCGCGAGCGCACGCGGCGGGCCGAGGCGGACAGCGCGCGACTGGCCGAGCAGGGCCACGCGCTGGAGCGTGCACTGGAGGCGTCGCAACTGGTGATGGACAGCGCCCCCGACGTGATCTGCGTGCTCGATCGCCACGGGCATTTCCTGCAGGTCAGCGCCGCGGCGCAACGGCGCTGGGGCTACGCGCCGGAGTCGCTGCGGGGCGAGTCGATCGCGCGGGTGGTGCACCCGGACGACCACGAAAGCACCGCGCGGGCGGCGGCCGAGGTGATCGGCGGCGTGCCCAACCCCAACTTCCGCAACCGCATCGTGACCAGCGACGGGCGCGTGCTGTACATGCAGTGGTCGGCGGTGTGGTCGGAGGCGTCCAACTGCGTGTACGTGGTCGGTCGCGACCACACCGACATCCACCGCGCCGAGGACCTGGAAGCGCGCCAGCGGGAAATCCTCACCGCGATCGCGCGCGGCAAGGCGCTGCCGCAGGTGCTGGCGTCGATCGTGGCGGTCTACGAGGCGCAGCACCCCGGTGCGCTGTGCTCGATCCTGCTGCTGCGCGACGGCCACCTGCTGCACGGCGCCGCACCGCACCTGCCCGAGGCGTTTCGCGCATACATCGAAGGCGCGCCGATCGGCCCGACGGCGGGCTCATGCGGCACGGCGGCGTGGCGCGGCGAGCGCGTGGTGGTGAGCGACATCGCCCGCGACCCGCTGTGGCAAGGCTATGCCGAGCCGGCCCTGGCGCACGGCCTGCGCGCGTGCTGGTCCACGCCGGTGCTGTCGCGCAACGGCGCGGTGCTGGGCACGTTCGCGGTGTACTACGACACGCCGCGCGGCCCCTCGGCGGCGGAGACCGGCGGCATCGACACGCTGGCGGCGCTGGCCGGCGTGGCGATCGAGCACGCCCACGCCTTTGCCCGTCTCAGCGAGAGCGAGCAGCGCTTCCGCTCGCTGTTCGAGCATCACCCCGACGGCGTGCTGGCGCTGGACCTGGGCGGCAAGGTGGCGCACGGCAACCCGGCCGCCGACACCTTGCTGGGGCTGGACCGGCCGCAGCGGCAGGCGTTCGTGCACAGTTTTGCCGCCGAGGACCGCGCGCGCGTGCAGGAGGCGCTGGACAACACCATGCGGGGCGAGTCGGCACGCCTGGAGGTGACCGCGCTGGACGCGCAGGACGCGCGCTTCGCGGCGCACCTGGTGGCCATTCCCATCCTGGTGGAGGGCCAGGCGCGCGGCGTGTTCACCGTGCTGCAGGACCACCGCGAACTGCGCCACGCGCAGCAGGCGATGGCGCGCCAGCTGGCGCTGATCTACGCCATCGCCGAGAGCGTGGGCGAGGGCCTGGTGGCGGTGGATGCCGACGGCCAACCCACCTTTCTCAACGCCACCGCCTCCGGCGCGCTGCAGTTGCCGCTGGAGCGATTGCCGACCGGTGCCGAGCTGCCCGCCGACATGCGCGACGCGTTGCGCCAGGTGCTGGACGGCGCCGCGCACGTGGCCGACGACGATGCCGTCTTTGCCCTGCCCGACGGCGAGCTGCTGGACGTGGCCTACCTCGCCACGCCGCTGGCCATCGGCGGCGAGCTGGCCGGCGCGGTGATGGCGTTCCGCGACATCAGCGGCCTCAAGGCCGCGCGGCGCGTGCTGCAGCAGCGCAACCATTTTTTCGAGATGTCGCAGGAGGTGTTCTGCATCGCCGACCCGGTGAGCGGCAACTTCCTGCAGGTGAACCCGGCCTACGCGCGGCTGCTGGGTTTCGAGGAGGCGGCCATGCTGGCCATCCCCTTCCTGAACCTGCTGCACCCCAAGGACAGGCCCGCCGTGGAACAGGCCATCCGTCGCCAGCTCGACGGCATCGCGCCGATCAACGGCCTGCTCACCCGCATGCGCTGCGCCGACAACGGCTACCGGTGGCTGGAGTGGGTGTCCATCACCGCCGCCGACGGCCTGCTGTACGGCGCCGCGCGCGACGTCACTGCGCGCCACCAGGCCGACCTGGCGCTGGCCAAGGCCATGGACGACCTGCGCGTGCGCAACCGCGAGCTGCAGGACTTTGCCTACGTGGCCTCGCACGACCTGCAGGAGCCGCTGCGCAAGATCCAGTCGTTCTCCGACCGGCTGCTGTCGCGCGCGGTCGAGGGGCTGGACGACTCCTCGCGCGACTACCTGCAGCGCATGGGCCACGCCGCCCACCGCATGCAGGCGCTGATCGACGACCTGCTGGCCTACTCGCGCGTGGCCACGCGCAGCGCCACGGCCAGTGCGGTGGACCTGTCGGCCACCGTCGCCGCCGTGCTGGACGACCTGGAAACGCGCGTGACCGAGGCCGGCGCCACGGTGGAGGTGGGGCCGCTGCCGGTGATCCAGGCCGACCCCACCCAGATGCGCCAGCTGCTGCAGAACCTGCTGGCCAACGCGCTGAAATTTCGCGCCGCCGAGCGTCCCTGCCACGTCCGCGTGGACGCACGCCAGGTGGACAACCCCGACGGTAACGGCGGCGCCTGCTGGGAGCTGCGCGTGACCGACAACGGCATCGGCTTCGAGAGCAACTACGCCGAGCGCATCTTTGCGCCGTTCCAGCGCCTGCATCCGCGCAACGTCTACGAGGGCACCGGCATCGGCCTGGCCATCGTGCGGCGCATCGTGGAACGCCATGGCGGCACGGTGCGCGCCGAGGCGCAGGCTGGACAAGGGGCAAGCTTCATCGTCATCCTGCCCGAGTCGGCCGCTGCAGGGGCGGCGCCCGACCCGCATACTGTGTCGCCTGCCGACGGCCCGTTTCTGGGAGTGAACCCATGACGTCAAACCGTACCGCGCTGTCCATCCTGATGGCCGAGGACGACGCCGACGACCGCATCCTGCTGCGCGACGCGTTTCGCGACAGCGGGGTGGAGGTGAACCTCGACTTCGTCCCCGACGGCGTCGAACTGATGGCGCGGCTCAACGCCCTGCTCGACGACCCCGACGGCAAGCTGCCCGACCTGTTGCTGCTGGACCTCAACATGCCGCGCATGGACGGCCGCGAGGCGTTGCACGCGATCCGCGAGCACGACGGGCTCAAGCACCTGCCGGTGGTCATCCTCACCACCTCGCGCGCACGGCTGGACATCCTGGCCAGCTACCAGCTGGGCGCCAACTCGTTCGTGACCAAGCCCAGCCGCTTCGACGAGCTGATCGCGGTGCTGCGCTCGCTGGAGCGCTACTGGATGGAGATCGTGCAGCTGCCCACCGAGAAACGCGGAGGCAACGCGTGAACGCCGCCCCGCTGCGCGTGCTGGTGGTCGACGACGACGAGGACGACTTCGTCCTCATCCGCGACCTGCTCAGCGACGCGCCGGACAGCCACTACGCCTTCGACTGGTGCGCCACGCCCCAGCAGGGGCTGGAGGAATTGCGCAAGGGCGCGCACGACGTCTACCTGGTGGACTACCTGCTGGGCCCGTCCAACGGCCTGGACCTGATCGAGACGGTCAGCCGCGAGGGCCTGTCGCGCGCCTTCATCGTGCTCACCGGCCGCGGCAACCACGCGGTGGACGTGGCGGCGATGGCGGCCGGCGCCAGCGACTACCTGGTCAAGGGCACGATCGACGCCGAGCGGCTGGACCGCAGCATCCGCTACGCCGTCGACCGCATGCACTTCATGGAGGCGCTGCGCGACAGCGAGGCGCACCACCGCCTGCTGTTCGAGCAGAGCCCGGTGCCGCTGCTGGTGTTCGACCGCCACAGCCGCGCCATCCTCAACGCCAACAGCGCGGCGCACCAGCACTACGGCTGGCCCGCCTCGCGACTGTTCGCGCAACCGGTCGAGGTGGTGCTGGCCGCCGACGAGCGCCGGCGTTTCCTGGCCGACCTGGACAGCGGCGCGCTGCTGTCGGCCACCGCGCAGGTCTGGGCCATCCAGCACACCGACGGCCACCTGCTGCAGGTGGAGGGCCTGTTCAGCCCGCTGGTGTACCACGGTGCCGACGCGGTGCTGGCGCACCTGCAGGACATCACCGAGCGACGCAACGCGGAGGCGCAGCTGCGCCTGCTCGAGCGCGCCATCCAGTCCAGCGGCAACGGCGTGATGATCGCCGACGCGCGCGAGCCCGGCGCGCCGGTGACCTTCATCAACCATGCGTTCGAGCACATCACCGGCTACCGCGCGCACGAGGTGATCGGCCAGGGCTGCCACCTGCTGCGCGCCGACGCCGGCAACGAGAACGAGCGCACCGCGCTGCGCCAGGCGCTGGCCGAGCAGCGCGAGTGCAACACCGTGCTGCGCGACCGCCGCAAGGACGGCACACCGTTCTGGAACCAGCTGTACCTGGCGCCGGTGCGCGACGAGAACGAGCAGACCTCGCACTACATCGGCATCCTCAGCGACATCACCGAGCACCGCGACACGCAGGCGCGACTGGCCTATGCCGCCACCCACGACGTGGCCACCGGCCTGGCCCGCTATCCGGTCATCGAGACGCTGCTGCAGGAGCACGCCGAGCGGCGCGCCACCGAGCCGTTCAGCCTGCTGTTCGGCGACATCGACCGCTTCCACGCCATCAACGAGGCGATGGGCTACGAGGTGGGCGACCGCGTGATCGCCACGCTGGCCGACCGCCTCGCGCTGCGCGTGGGCGCGCGCGGCCGGGTGGCGCGCTTCACCGGCAACGAGTTCGTCATCGCCCTGCCCGGCATCGGTCGCGTGGGTGCGCTGGCGCTGGCCGAGGAGGTGCGGCGCGCCGTGGCCGAACCGGTGACGCTGACCGACGGCGAGGTGCGCGTCACCTTCAGCATGGGCGTGGCCACCTACCCCGAGCGCGTGCACGACATCAACGACCTGCTGCGCCACGCCGAGGCGTCCATGTCGCGCGCCAAGCAGCTGGGTCGCGACCTGGTCTGCGAGTACTCCACCGACGACATGCGCCGCATGGAGGACCGCCGCATGCTGGGCATGCGCCTGCGCGGCGCCATGCAGCACGACGAGTTGCAGCTGGAATACCAGCCGGAGATCCGCGCCGGCGACCGCACCGTGATCGGCTTCGAGGCGCTGCTGCGCTGGCACAGCCCGGAGCTGGGCCGGGTGATGCCCGAGCGTTTCATTCCCGTGGCCGAGGCGCTGGGCCTGATGCCCGAGCTGGGCGGTTGGGTGCTCGACCGCGCCTGCGCGCAATCACGCGCGTGGATGGATGCCGGCCTGGGCGACTTTTTCGTGGCGGTGAACGTCTCGGCGCAGCAGATCCAGCGCGGCAACTTTGCCGAGCTGGTGGCCGGCGCGCTGCGCCGCCACGGCCTGCCGCCCGACCGGCTGGAGCTGGAGCTGACCGAAACCGCCCTGCTGGAGAACATCGACCGCGCGCTGCTCTCGGTGCAGCAGCTGTCCGCGCTGGGCGTGCGGCTGGCGTTCGACGATTTCGGCACCGGCTACTCCAGCCTGTCGTACCTGCGCCAGTTCCACGTGGACAAGCTCAAGATCGACAAGTCCTTCGTCTGCGACCTGCCCCACGACGTCAGCAGCACCGCCATCGCCAGCACCGTGGTGGCGATCGGCCACCAGCTCAACATGACGGTGATCGCCGAGGGCGTGGAAACCACCGAGCAGGCCGACATGCTCACCACCATCGGCTGCGATGCCCTGCAGGGCTACCTGTTTGCCCGCCCGATGAGCGCCCAGGCCGTCTCCACCTGGCTGCAGCAGCGGCCCATCGAGGCGTAACCGCGACGCGAGCCGCTTTGTGGGAGCGGCTTTTGTGGGAGCGGCTTCAGCCGCGATGCTCTTTTCTTTGGATCTCCAAAGCCAAGGGCATCGCGGCTGAAGCCGCTCCCGCATGCCGGCGCATCCCGCGCCGGGCCGGCATCAGTCGGCAAAGCCCAGCACCACCGCCTGCACCTGCTGCGGCGATACGCCGGCCTGGCGCTTGAGCGCGCCCAGGCCATAGGCGGTGATGGCATCGCGGTCGAGGCCGGCGGCGTTTCGCGTGGCGACGATGTGCAAGGTGCCGTCGTCCAGCAACGCCATGCGCAGGGAGGCGGTGTCATCCTCGTCCAGCGCCACCTCGGTCTGCGCCCGCAGGCGCACCTTGCCGCCCTTGCGGGGTGCGGCGGCGTTGCCGCCCGAGGCCGGATGCAGGGCCAGGCTGTCACCCATGTCGTCCACGCGGTAGCGGCCCAGCAACTGGCCCTCCTCGGTAAACACGGGCAGCACGCTGGTCTGCGGTTGCGCCAGGCGTTCGCCACCCAGCGACAGGCTCAGGCCGTCACCGTTGCGCAGCATCTGGTCCAGCGACGGATCACCGCCACGCCCACCGCGTCCCGCGCCCCGGCCGTCATTGCCCGCGCCGCTGTTGCTGCCGCCGTTGTCGCCCGACGTGTCGCCTTGGCCTGCGGAAGCATGGCCGGCGTCACCCGCGTTGTTGCCCGTGTCGCCGGCGCCCCGGCCAGCGGCCGCACCATCGCCCTGCACCGCCGCCCCGCCTTGCGCGTCACGACCACCGGCACCCGCGCCGCCATCGCTCGCGCCCGAGGTATCGCCGCCGACGCCGCCGCGACCACCGGTACCGCTGCCGCCGGCTCCGTTGCCGTTGTCGCCGTACCCGGCACCGACACCCGTACCAGCGCCGGTAGCGGAACCGCTGCCCGCCGCACCACCGTTGCTGCCCGCACCGCCATTGCCCGCACCGCCGCCACCGATGCCGGCACCAGCGGAACCACCGCCCACCGGTTCGGCCCAGCTGCGGCCGAGCTTCGGCTGGGCCGAGCCGGTGACGTCGCCCAGCGCGCCACTGACCGCCGTGACCGCGCCCGGCGTGGAGCCGCCGCCATTGCCGTTGTTGCCCGGCTGGGTGCCGTTGCCGCCCATCGACGGCTGCGTCACGGCGTCCACCGCGTTGCGGCCCGGCAGGTCGGCGATGCCCGCCTTGCCCTGCCGATGCGCGTCGACCAGCACATAGTTGCCCGCGTCGGCACCGCCCAGCGACAAGTCGATCTGCACGCTCTTGTCGGCCGCGGTGCCGGCGGTGTCGAACGTGCCCTTGCCATGCAGAGCCACGTTGTCGCCACCCACCACGCCCTCCAGCCCCGGCAGGATCAGCTCCGCATCGCGGCTGCCATCGAAGCGCTTGTCCACCACGCCGACCGGGCCGGCCACCACCTCGCGCGCGCTGATGTCGCCACGTGATTGCGCACGCGTCGTGGACAGCTTGTAGTTGCCGGCATCGCCACCGGCCAGCCCCATCGTCACGTCCACGCGCTTGCCGTTGCCGGCATTCTTGTCGTCGTACTGGCCGCCCAACGTCAGCGACAAGTCGTCACCCTTCACCACGCCCACCGGACCGGTGCTGCGCACCGTGGCATCGCGCGTGCCGTCGTAGACCTTGCCCGCCACGCTCAGCGTGCCGGCGTCGATGGTCTTCTGGCTGATATCGCCCTGCGATGTGGCCGTGGTGTGCGACAGCTTGTAGTTGCCCGCATCACCACCGGCCAGGCCCAGCGTCACGTCCACGCGCTTGCCGTTGCCGGCATTCTTGTTGTCGTACTGGCCGCCCAACGTCAGCGACAAGTCGTCACCCTTCACCACGCCCACCGGACC
>Ga0222423_1000153_pt1 | contig 63516 bp, 59 predicted proteins | sample 3A0metagenome_FD_182472 | JGI IMG/M metagenome (GOLD analysis project Ga0222423, IMG submission 182472) | Enriched microbial communities from leaf-cutter ant dump, University of Wisconsin, Madison, United States - 3A0 (version 2) | ecosystem: Environmental > Terrestrial > Nest > Insects nest >...
GACCTGGCGCGCCCCGTTCAGCTCGTTGGCGAGCACGGTGTAGAGGATCGAGTTCACGAGCGTCGACTTGCCCGAGCCCGAGACACCGGTGACGGCGGTGAGCGTGCCGAGAGGGAACGACACGTCTATGCCGGTGAGGTTGTGCTCGCGCGCGCCGACCACCGTGAGCTGGCGCTTCTTGTCGACCGGACGTCGCTGCGCCGGCATCGGGATGGCCCGGCGGCCCGAGAGGTACGCGCCCGTGACCGACTCGGCCGACGACAGCAGGCCCGGCAGGTCGCCCGAGTGGACCACACGTCCGCCGTGCTCGCCGGCGCCCGGGCCGATGTCGACGATCCAGTCCGCCGTGCGGATCGTGTCCTCGTCGTGCTCGACGACGATCAGCGTGTTGCCCAGGTCGCGAAGGCGCGTCAGCGTGTCGATGAGGCGGCGGTTGTCGCGCTGGTGCAGGCCGATCGACGGCTCGTCGAGCACGTACAGCACACCGACGAGACCCGAACCGATCTGGGTGGCCAGCCGGATGCGCTGCGCCTCGCCGCCGGACAGCGTCGCGGCCGGGCGCGTCAGGGAGAGGTAGTCGAGGCCTACGTCGAGCAGGAAGCCGAGCCGAGCCTGGATCTCCTTGAGAACCTGCGCAGCGATCGCCCGCTCCCGCTCCCCGAGCTCGAGGCCGTCGAGGAAGTCGCGCGCCTCACGGATCGGGAGCTCGCAGACCTGCGCGATCGACTTGCCGCCAACCCGCACCGCGAGGACCTCGGGCTTGAGGCGCGCACCGTCGCAGACCGGGCACGGGACCTCACGCATGTAGGCCTCGTACTTCTCCTTGCTCCACTCGGAGTCGGTCTCGTTGTGCCGCCGCTCCAGGAACGTGATGACGCCCTCGAACCCGGTCGAGTACTGCCGCTCACGTCCCCACCGGTTGCGGTAGCGGACCTTGACCTCGTGGTTCTGCCCGTGCAGCACCGCGTCCCGCGCGCGCTGCGGAAGGGCGCGCCACGGCTGCGTCATCGAGAAGCCCATCTCCTGCGCCAGCGCCGTCAGCACACGCTGGAAGTACTCGCTCGAGGTCTGCGACCAGGGCGCCACCGCCCCGTCCTCGAGCGAGAGCTCCTCGTCGGGGATGACCAGCTCCGGGTCCACCTCGAGACGGGAGCCGATGCCCGTGCACTCGGGGCAGGCACCGTAGGGGGCGTTGAAGGAGAAGGTGCGAGGCTCGATCTCGTCGAGCGTGAGCACGTGGTCGTTGGGGCATGCGCGGTGCTCGGAGAACCTGCGCTCGCGCTCCGGGTCGTCGATGTCGGCGTCGACGAGCTCCACGACGAGCAGCCCGCCGGCGAGGTTGAGGGCCGTCTCGACCGAGTCGGTCAGGCGTCGCTGGACTCCCTCGCGCGAGACGAGGCGGTCCACGACCACCTCGATGTCGTGCTTGAGCTTCTTCTCGAGCACCGGTGGCGACGTGAGCTGGACGACCTCGGTGTCCACGCGGGCCCGCGAGAAGCCCTTGGCCTGCAGCTCGGTGAACAGGTCGGCGTACTCGCCCTTGCGGCCGCGGACCACGGGTGCGAGCACCTGGTAGCGCGTGCCCTCGGGGAGCTCGAGCAGCTTGTCGACGATCTGCTGCGGCGTCTGGGCGGTCACCCGCTCACCGCAGACCGGGCAGTACTGGGTCCCGGCGCGCGCGAAGAGCAGGCGCAGGTAGTCGTAGACCTCGGTGATGGTGCCGACCGTCGAGCGCGGGTTCCGGTTCGTCGACTTCTGGTCGATCGACACCGCGGGCGACAGACCCTCGATGAAGTCGACGTCGGGCTTGTCCATCTGCCCGAGGAACTGACGCGCGTACGCGGACAGCGACTCGACGTACCGCCGCTGCCCCTCGGCGAAGATCGTGTCGAACGCCAGCGACGACTTCCCGGACCCGGACAGGCCCGTGAACACGATGAGCTTGTCGCGCGGGAGATCGAGGTCGACGTTGCGGAGATTGTGCTCGCGGGCGCCCTGCACCACCAGACGGTCATTCACGCGTGCGAGTCTACGTTCCACCACCGACATTCGCACAGCTGTTCGACGCCTGTTCGGTCACAGCGGGACGACCGCACCCGTCCGACGTGCCCAGCAGGCGCTCACGCGGGATGCTGAGGGTCCCATGACGCGAGCACCTGCACCGACGCCCATCGCCGACTACGCCGTCCTCGGCGACGGCCGCACCGCCGCCCTCGTGTCCCTGCACGGATCGGTCGACTGGCTCTGCCTGCCCGGGTTCGACTCCGCGGCGTGCTTCGCGGCTCTGCTGGGCACGCCCGAGCACGGCCGCTGGCTGCTGACCGTCCCCGACGCGGAGCACGTGACCCGCGAGTACCTCGACGACTCGTTCGTCCTCGAGACCACCTACCGCTCCCCCACGGGCACCGCGGTGGTGCGCGAGACGATGCCGCTCGGCGACGGCCGCGCCGACCTGGTGCGGCACGTCGAGTGCACGGACGGCCGCGTCGAAGTACGCCACGAGTGGACCGTGCGGTTCGGGTACGGCGACATCGAGCCCTGGGTCAACCACGTCACCGACGACGACGGCGTCGTGGCGCTGCGGGCGATCGCCGGTCCCGACGCGCTGCTGCTGCGCGGCGACCGGCTCCCGACGCCGACGGACCACCACCACGAGGACGAGTTCACCCTCGCGGCCGGCGAGTCCGTCGAGCTCGCCCTCACGTGGATCCCCTCCTGGGCTCCGGTCCCACCGCGACTGACCATCCCGGACCGCATCGACACCACCCGCATCGAGTGGGGGCTGTGGGCCCGGTCCAGCGACTACCAGGGCTCCTACCGTGAGCACGTGGTCCGCTCGCTGCTGGTCCTGCGCCTGCTCACCGACTCGGACACCGGCGGGATCGTCGCCGCCCCGACGACGTCGCTGCCGGAGGACTTCGGCGGCTCACGCAACTGGGACTACCGCTACTGCTGGCTGCGTGACGCCGCCATGACGCTCGAGGCACTCCTCGAGCACGGCTATCGCGACGAGGCGACCGAGTGGCGCGACTGGCTGCTGCGGGCCGTCGCGGGCGACCCCGCGGACCTGCAGATCATGTACCGCGTCGACGGTGGCCGGGACCTGCCCGAACGCGAGCTGGCGCACCTGCCGGGCTACGCGGGCTCGACACCCGTGCGGATCGGGAACGCGGCGGTCGACCAGGTGCAGAACGACGTCCTCGGCGAGGTCATGTGCGCACTCGCCCTCGCCCGCGACCGCGGGCTCGACGACACGCCGGACTCCTGGAGCCTCCAGCGTCACCTCGTCGACGACCTGGTGACGCACTGGCGCGAACCCGACCGCGGCATCTGGGAGGTGCGCGGCGACCCGCAGCACTTCACGCACTCGAAGGTCATGGCGTGGGCCGCGCTCGACCGCGCCGTCCAGGCCGTCGAGCGGCACGGCCTGGACGGCCCGGTCGACGACTGGCGGCGCGAGCGCGACGCCGTCCACGCGGACGTGCTCGCGCACGCCTGGGACGACGAGCGCGGCACGTTCGTGCAGTCGTACGGAGCCACGTGCGTGGACGCCGCGCTCCTGGCGATGCCGATGGTCGGTTTCCTCCCGCCCGACGACCCGCGGTTGCACGCCACGATCGCGCGCATCCGCACCGACCTGGAGATCGCCCCCGGCCTTCTGCGCCGCTACCCCACGGAGACGACCGACGACGGCGTGCCGGGTGATGAGCACGCGTTCCTGGCCTGCTCGTTCTGGTTGGCCGACGCGCTCGCACGCACGGGTGACATCGACGGCGCCGAGAAGGTGCTCGAGATCCTGCTAGACCTGACGAACGACGTCGGCCTGCTGGCCGAGCAGTACGACCCGAGGGGACGCCGGATGGCGGGCAACATGCCGCAGGCGCTGTCCCACCTCGCGCTCGTGCGCGCGGTGCACAGCCACGACCACGCCCGACGGACGGCTGACGGATGAGCGGGCTGCTCGTCCTCGACGAGGTCGAGATCCGCACCCTCGTCGTCGGGCCCATGGACAACAACGCCTACCTGCTCACGTGCCGCCACGACGGGTCCCAGCTGTTGGTCGACGCCGCCGACGACCCCGACGCCCTGCTGGCGCTGCTGCGCGAGGGGTCCGGCTCGGCGCAGCTCGACGTCGTCGTCACGACGCACCGCCACGCGGACCACGTCGGCGCGCTGCGGTCGGTCGTGGCGGTCACAGGCGCGGCTGTCGCCGTGGGGGCCGACGACGCCGATGCGGTGAGCGAGTCCACGGACGTCCCGGTGACGACGCGACTGGTCCACGGCGACAGCGTGACGGTCGGGCACGTCACGCTCGAGGTCGTCGCGCTGCGCGGGCACACGCCCGGCTCGATCGCCCTCGTCTACCGCGAGCCGGCGCACGTCGCCGAGCCCGACGCGGTCGCCGGACGCGCGCACGTGTTCTCGGGCGACTCCCTCTTCCCGGGCGGCGTGGGCAACACCGGCGGGGACCCGGAGCGCTTCACCGCACTCTTCACGGATGTCGTCGAGCGCCTGTTCGACGTGCTGCCCGACGACACGGTGGTCCGCCCGGGCCACGGCGCCCCGACGACCCTCGGCGCCGAGCGGCCTGCCCTCTGTGGATGGCGGGAACGGGGCTGGTAGCACCGGCGCTACCGTCCTCGACCATGCTCCTCATCGAAGCCGATCAGCAGTCGGTCCAGGCCCTGGCACGCACGCACGGGTACGGCGCGGAGGTCGGCCCGACGGACCGTCGCGGCTGGACCTGGGTGTGCCCCGACGACGAGGACGACGACCTGACCTGGTTCGTCCAGGAGCGCTGGCGAGCCCTGGTGCTCGGCCGCCCGGACGACCCGCGTGCCCCAGCGGCGCAGGCATGGAACGGGTGCGGTCGGCGAGGTCCCTCTCTCGCGCGCCCGGCGCAGGCTCCCCTCGAGGCCCGACGCTCCACGGCCCGCGAGCTCGCTGCGATGTTCGGTCGGTCCGAGGTGGGCGACGAGCTGATGTCCTGGAGCGAGTACGCGCACGAAGACACGTTCGACGCCGCAGAGAGTCTGAGCCACGTCCTGGCACTCCCCTGGTACGGCGACACGGCGGAGGATGACGAGACCGCCCTCGTGGTGCGTTGCTCGCCGACGCACGCGCAGCGCCTCGCAGAGGCAGTCGCACCGTGCTGGCTGGCACCCTCCGTCGACGACTGGTGGATCGTCCACTGCTCGGACGACTCGGCTGGCGCGTTCTGGCTCACGGGCCACGCCCGGCTCACGGATGACGACATGGCGATCGAGGTGTCGACGACGACCACCACCGTCGAGCTGTCGGCGTATCGCCCGGGAACGTGGACGCGCGCCACCTTGCGCTCGCCGTGGGTTCGGAGCACGCCCGACCCGTCACCAGCCGAAGGTCTGGCCCACGTCCTGGGCCGCCCCGACGACGACGCATGGGCGCGTCGGATCCTGGACCGCGACGAGCATCTTGACGATCCCGCTGCGGCGTTGCTCCCGCTGTACGGCGTGCCCCGCCGCGTCGTCGCCGAGCTCCGCGGCACGCCCGGCACGGCAGCGACATATGTCCGACGACCACCCGAACCGGCCGATCGCAAGTTCGAGGGACTGGCCCTCGCCGCGATGCTGCTGGTCGCCCTCGTCGCAGGGGCACTCGTCGTGCGTGTCACCTCTCGTCCGTTCGCAGCGGGCGACACGGCCTCGGACCACCTGTGGGACCTGCTCCCCCTGAGCCTCCTGGTGACGGTGGCGTGCGCCGGCACGGCGCGGGCGCTGATCGCGGCCCGTCGGCTGGTCACGGGGCACGCTCCCCCGTATCGGGCGTGAGGTGACACCCGCCCGGATGCCGCGGTCCGGTCTGAACATGGTCCCCATCGACGGACGTGAGTGATCTCCTGGCGTGTTCCAGATCGTTCGTCTCGATCACGACTCCGTCCTGGCCGTGCAGCGCGCAGCGCGGGTGGACGCCTACGTCGGCCCCACGAACGGGACCGGTTGGACGGCGATCCACTCGGACGACGCAGCCGACGCCCGCCCGACGGGTGCGGCCGTCGTCGACCTGGCGTCGCGCCGGACACCGAACGCGGTCGTCCCCCTGCTGGAGCGATCACGCGCGACGAGCAGCAGGCTGTGCGACGCGCGTGGCACGACGACAAGGCGGCCGATCGGCAGGTCTCCGTCCGGCGCGGCTGGGTGAACGTCGGCGTGCTCGCCACCGCCTTCCTGCTCGTCGGCGGCCTCGCCGTGCTCGCGCTGGTCGTCGTGCTCAGCGATGGGTCCGTCGTGGACGACGACAGCATCACGGCCTCGGACATCGCGTTCGTGCCGTTCTCGATCGCGCTCGCGGCCTGGCTCGGGTTCCTGTTCTCGAGGGTGGTGGTCCAGCTCGCTGTCGCCCGGAGGCGCGCTCGCTCGGCCGCCCGCTGACCGCTGCCACTCAGCCGACGACAGGACCCAGGATCGACGTCGCGACGGTCGCGTGCGCGGACTCGTCGTCCGAGGGGTGGTAGATGCCCGCCAGCACGTCGCGGTACAGCCTGATCAGCTCGCTGCCCGACGAGTACCCGCCACCGCCGGAGACGCGCAGCGCAAGGTCGACGACGTCGCGCGCGGTCTCGGTGGCGCGGATCTTGAGCCCGACGAGCTGCGCGAACCAGCGGGCACCGTGGTCGGCCTGCTCGTCGACGTCGCGGGCGAGCGCGAAGACCTGGAGCTCGGCCCCGTCCTGGGCGAGCGCGGCGTCCGCGACCTTCCAGCGGATGTCGGGGTCCTGGTCGTACGTGCGGCCGTCGTGCTTGAGGGACCGTCGCCGCCGGGTGGCCTCGGCGCCCAGCTCCAGGGCGCGCCGACCGACGCCCGTGTAGACGGCGCCGAGCAGGATCTCGAAGACGGAGAACAGCGCGAAGATGAACGAGTCCGCGCTCGGACCCGGCGGAAGGGAGCGGTAGACGTGCTCGGGCCGGGCGCTCGCGCCGTCCAGCACGGTCGAGGCGGACTGCGTCCCGCGCATGCCGAGGGTGTCCCAGTCGTCCTTCGTCGTCGTCCCGTCCCGGCCGACGACGGCGTGGACCAGGCGGGGCCCGTCAGGGTGGTTCTCGTCGAGCCCGAACGTCGCAAGCCTGGTCCACACGGGCGACAGTGACGTGAAGATCTTGGTGCCGAAGAAGCGGTAGCCGCCGTCCGCCTGACGTTCCGCGCGGGTGCGCGAGCCGAACATCACCAGGTCGTTGCCGGCCTCGGAGTTGCCGAACGCGAACACCTCGCCGGCGGCGGCCTCGCGCAGGATGAACGCGACGGAGTGGTCCCCGCGCCCGACGAGCTGCGCGGCCAGGCCGGTCACCACCAGGTGCATGTTGATCGCGAGCGCCGTCGCGGGGGCGGCAGCCGCCAGGCGGACCTGCTCGCGCGCCACCTCCTCGAGCGTCAGACCGGCACCGCCGAGCTCGGCCGGGACGAAGGCGCGCAGGTAGCCGGCCTCCGCCAGCTCGGCCAGGTCCTGCTCAGGGAACGTGTTCTCACGGTCGTGCGTGGGCGCCCGGTCGTGGATGCGTGCCAGCAGGTCGTCGGTCAGCAGCGTGCGCAGGGTGCGCGGCATGTCAGTTCACCTCGTCGGGGTGCGAGCCGGACCGCTGCCCGCGGTCGAGGGCGGCGATGCGGTCGTGGTCGTCGTCCGTCAGCTCGAAGCCGAAGACGTCGAGGTTCGCGCGGATGCGCTCCGGCGTGACGGACTTCGGGATCACCGCGATGCCGAGGTCCAGGTGCCAGCGCAGCACCACCTGCGCGGGAGTGACACCGTGCGCGGCGGCGATGTCGCCGATCGTCGGGTCGGCCAGCACGGCTCCGCGCCCCAGCGGCGACCATGCCTGCGTCACGATGCCGTACTCCGCGTGGAACGCGCACAGCTCACGCTGCTGCAGGTACGGGTGCAGCTCGACCTGGTTGAGCACCGGAACCTGGCCCGAGTCGGCGATGATCGCCTCCAGGTGGTCCGGTTGGAAGTTGGAGACACCGACGGAACGCACGCGTCCCTCGTCGCGCAGCTCCACCAGCGTCCGCCACGTCTCCCGGTACAGGCCGCGCGCCGGGCACGGCCAGTGGATGAGGTACAGGTCGGGCGAGAGGCCGAGCCGGTCCACGGAGTCCGCGAACGCGCGCCTCGTCGCGTCGTGGCCGTGGGCGTCGTTCCAGACCTTCGTGGTCACGAACACGCCGTCGCGCGGAAGGCCGCTGTCCGCGACCGCTCGGCCGACGCCGCGCTCGTTGCCGTACAGCGTCGCGGTGTCGATCAGGCGGTAGCCGGCGTCGAGCGCCGACGACACCGCCGGACCGGCCGCCGCGTCGTCGACCTTGTAGACACCGAGACCGAGCGCGGGGATGGCGGCACCGTCGTGGAAGGGGATCGTCGGGATGGTCACCCTCCCCACTGTGCCACCGCCGTGGGGCAGGATGCGTCCATGCCGACCTATGCCGTCCGTTACACCTACGACGAGCGCGCCGACGTCCGCGACGTCGTGCGCCCCGAGCACCGCGCCTACCTGACCGGTCTCGCCGAGCAGGGCGCGGTCCTGGGCTCCGGCCCGTTCGCCGACGACGACGCTCCCGGTGCCCTGCTCGTTTTCCGGGCCGACGACGAGGAGGCGCTGGACGCTCTCCTCGCCGCCGACCCGTTCGCCCGCGAGGGGCTGGTGGCCCGCACTGAGGTGCGGGCCTGGGACGTCGTCATCGGCCCCTGGTCACACGCCTGACGCCTCCACCTCGGCCGCCGCGTCGCGCCGCGTCCTGATCAGGCTCGCGACGGTCGCGATCGCCAGCGTGCCCAGGATGACCGTGAGCGACAGCCAGATCGGGATCTCCGGGGCCCACCCGACGTGCTCACCGCCGTTGATGAACGGCAGCTCGTTGACGTGGAGCGCGTGGAGCACGAGCTTGGTCCCGATGAAGCCGAGGATCACCGAGAGGCCCTGCGACAGGTAGACGAGCCGCTCGAGCAGCCCGCCGATGAGGAAGTACAGCTGCCGCAGGCCCAGCAGCGCGAACGCGTTGGCGGTGAACACGATGTACGGCTCGGTCGTCAGGCCGTAGATCGCGGGGATGGAGTCGAGCGCGAAGAGGATGTCGGTCGAGCCGATCGCGACCATGACGACGAGCATCGGCGTCAGGAACCGCTTGCCGTCGATCGTCGTCGTGAGCTTGTCACCGTGGTACTCGTCCGTCGTGGGGACGAACCGCTTGAGCGTGCGGACGGCGAACCCGTTGCCCGTCTTCTCGTCGGGCTCGTCGTCGCCGTGCTCACGGACCAGCTTGATCGCCGTGTACACCAGGAACGCGCCGAACAGGTAGAACACCCAGGAGAACTGCTCGATCGCCGCGGCGCCCAGCAGGATGAAGATCGTGCGCAGCACCAGTGCGATCGCGACGCCGACCAGCAGAACCTTCTGCTGGAACTCCCGGGGCACCGCGAACTTCGTCATGATGATGAGGAAGACGAAGAGGTTGTCCACCGACAACGACTTCTCGGTGACGTACCCCGCGAAGTACTCCGTGCCGCTCCCCCAGCCCCACACGCCGCCGACGACGACCCCGAAGAGCAGCGCGAGCGCGATGTAGAAGACCGACCACCTCGCCGACTCCGAGAACGTCGGCGCGTGCGGGGTACGGACGTGGGCGAAGAAGTCGAAGAAGATCAGGCCGACGACTCCGACGGCCGTGGCGAGCCAGACCCAGGTGGGGATATCCATGCTGTGAACCTCCGGTATCGAGACGTGCTTCGGTACCGAAGGTCTCCCCCACCGAGTGACTGATCACCGGCCGAACGCTCCGGGCCCGCGTCATCGGAGGCCGTGCTGACGGAAACGTTCGCTTGTGGGGTACTCCCCTTCAACGTGGGCGAGCCTAACAGGTCGTCGCGCGCGTAGCGCGACGCACACCGTCTCTCGCCGTCAGGCGGTGGCCGCCTGCATCTGGCGCAGCTCCTTCTTCATCCCCGAGATCTCGTCGCGCAGGCGGGCGGCGAGCTCGAACTGCAGCTCTCCGGCGGCGGCGTGCATCTGGTCGGTCAGGTCCTGGATCAGGCCGGCCAGGTCGCTCGCCGCCGCGCCCGTCAGGCGCGTGCGCTCGTCCCGTGGTGCCCCCTTGGAGCCGAACCCCGGTACCGGCGCCTTGCCGCGGCTCGCCTGACGGCCGGCACCCCCCAGCAGCTCGGCTGTGTCGGCGTCCTCGCGGGCCAGCAGGTCGGTGATGTCGCCGATCTTCTTGCGCAGCGGCTGTGGGTCGATGCCGTTCTCGCGGTTGTACGCGATCTGCTTCTCGCGCCGTCGTTCGGTCTCCTCGATCGCCAGCGCCATCGCCGGCGTGATCTTGTCCGCGTACATGTGCACCTGGCCCGAGACGTTGCGGGCCGCGCGGCCGATCGTCTGGATCAGCGACTTGCCCGAGCGCAGGAATCCCTCCTTGTCGGCGTCGAGGATCGCGACGAGCGACACCTCGGGCAGGTCGAGGCCCTCGCGCAGGAGGTTGATGCCGACGAGCACGTCGTACTCGCCCATGCGGAGCTCACGCAGCAGCTCGACGCGGCGCAGCGTGTCGACCTCCGAGTGCAGGTAGCGGACCCGGACGCCCTTCTCCAGGAAGTAGTCGGTGAGGTCCTCGGCCATCTTCTTCGTCAGCGTCGTGACCAGCACGCGCTCGTCACGCCCGACCCGGTCGTTGATCTCCCCGAGCAGGTCGTCGATCTGGCCCTTGGTGGGCTTGATGACCACCTCCGGGTCGACCAGGCCGGTCGGTCGGATGATCTGCTCGACGACGCCGTCCGCCATCGACAGCTCGTAGTCGCCCGGCGTGGCCGACAGGTACACCGTCTGGCCGATGCGCTCGACGAACTCCTCCCAGCGCAACGGGCGGTTGTCGGTCGCGCTCGGCAGACGGAAGCCGTGGTCCACCAGCGCCCGCTTGCGCGACATGTCCCCCTCGAACATGGCCCCGATCTGCGGGACCGTCACGTGCGACTCGTCGATGACGAGCAGGAAGTCCTCGGGGAAGTAGTCGATGAGCGTGTTGGGTGCGCTGCCGGCTGACCGGCCGTCGATGTGGCGCGAGTAGTTCTCGATGCCCGAGCACGACCCGATCTGGCGCATCATCTCGATGTCGTACGTGGTGCGCATGCGCAGGCGCTGCGCCTCGAGCAGCTTGTTCTGCCGTTCGAGCTCGGCCAGCCGCTGCTCGAGCTCGGCCTCGATGCCGCCGATCGCCCGTTCCATCCGCTCCGGGCCGGCGACGTAGTGCGTGGCCGGGAAGATGTGCATCTGCTGCTCGGCACGGATCACGTCCCCCGTCAGCGGGTGCAGGGTCGCGATCGCCTCGATCTCGTCACCGAAGAACTCGATGCGGATCGCCAGCTCCTCGTACATCGGGATGATCTCGACCGTGTCGCCCCGCACCCGGAACGTCCCACGCGTGAAGGCGACGTCGTTGCGGGTGTACTGCATCGCGACGAACCGGCGCAGGAGCTGGTCACGGTCCAGCTGCTCCCCCACGCTGAGCGTGACCATCCGGTCGACGTACTCCTGCGGCGTGCCCAGACCGTAGATGCACGACACCGACGCGACGACGACGACGTCGCGTCGGGTCAGGAGCGAGCTGGTCGCCGAGTGCCGCAGCCGCTCCACCTCGTCGTTGATCGACGAGTCCTTCTCGATGTATGTGTCCGTCTGCGCGATGTACGCCTCGGGCTGGTAGTAGTCGTAGTAGGACACGAAGTACTCGACGGCGTTGTTGGGCAGCAGCTCGCGGAACTCGGTGGCGAGCTGTGCCGCGAGCGTCTTGTTGGGCGCCATCACCAGCGTCGGGCGCTGCACCTGCTCGATCAGCCACGCCGTGGTCGCGGACTTGCCGGTACCCGTGGCGCCGAGCAGCACGACGTCCTTCTCGCCCGCGTTGAGACGCTTGGTCAGGTCGGCGATCGCCGTGGGCTGGTCGCCCGACGGCGTGTACTCCGAGACGACCTCGAACGGGGCGACGGTTCGCTGGAGGTCGGTGACAGGACGCATGTCCTCACCGTACGTCGCACCACCGACACACGCCGCGACGGGTCGGCTACTCCCCGCTGACCAGCGTGACGATCGCCTGCGGGTCCTCGGCCACGACGCCGGACACGAACCAGTCGAGGTAGGACTCGTACGCGGAGAACGCCACGAGCTTGCGCTTGGACTCGGGCATCAGGGCGCTCACCCCGGACTTCGTGGTGAACCGGGTGATCTGGGTGCGCGAGCTCGTCCGCCCCGACGCGCGGTCGACCGACACGGTGAACCGCATGAGCTCGGCGCCCTCGATGTGGTCGACGACCGAGAGCGTGACCAGGTTCTGCGTGCGCTCCTCGACGCGGACGCGCCCGTTCGCGTCGTCGACCGACGGTGCCGCCTTCGCGGCCAGCTCGGAGATCCGACCGACGGACAGCGAGGTCCCCAGGGACAGTGACGCGCGGGACTGTGCCGGCTTGGCCATGACTTCTCCTTCACCCACGCGAACCGCCGAGGGTGCCGTCCGCTGTGACGATGCGCACAGTAGCCCACCCGGATCACCGTGAACCACGGACGGTCCGGATCCTCCGGGTAACGGTCCCCCGGTCGGCGCAGCAGCGGTACGAGCGGCGGAGCTACGAGCGGTCGGCCCGCGCCTCCTGCGCCCGCTCGGTCGCGAGCCGCTCCCACAGCCCGTCCACCTGCGCGCGCAGGTCGGCGTCGCTCGCGGAGCCGTCCAGGACGACGTCGGCGACGGCGAGCCGTTCGGCATCGGACGCCTGGGCACGGACCCGGGCCTCGGCGTCGTCCTGCGAGAGGCCGCGCAGGCGGACCAGACGCTCCACGCGCAGCAGAGCCGGCGCGTGGACGACGACGAGGACGTGGAACGAGCCGGCCTGACCGGTCTCGACGAGCAGCGGGATGTCATGGACGACCACCGCGCCGCCGTCGCGCGCACCCGCGGCCGCCTCGCGCTCGGCCGACAGGCGCCGGACCACGGGGTGGACGATGGCGTCCAGCGCGCGCCGTCGGTCCGGGTCGGAGAAGACGATCGACGCGAGCGCGGCGCGGTCCAGCGCGCCCTCGGCGGTCAGGACGCCCGCTCCGAACTCGTCGACCACCGCGTCCAGACCCGCCGAACCCGGTGCGACCGCCTCGCGCGCCAGCACGTCCGAGTCGATCAGCACCGCGCCCAGCTCGGCGAACCGCCGCGCCGCCACCGACTTGCCTGCGGCGATCCCGCCCGTCAACCCGATCCGCTGCATCGTCCCATCCTGCCCGAGCGCCGCCCCGGACACAGCACGGCGGGCCGGCCACCCGAAGGTGACCGGCCCGCCGTGGGTGAGTCAGTGACTCAGACAGCTACCAGGCTCAGTTGCCCGTGAGCTTCTCGCGCAGAGCGGCCAGCGCCTCGTCGGACGCCAGCGTGCCGGCGGCCTCCTCGGTCGCCGACGAGTAGCTCGTCGGAGCGGCGGCGCTGCTCGCGGACGAACCCTCGGCACCGGACGTCGCGGCCTCGGCGTCCGCCTTGGCGGCAGCGGCGACCTGCTTGCGGTGCGCCTCCCAGCGCTCGTGCGCGGCCGCGTACTGGGCCTCCCACGTCTCGCGCTGGCTCTCGAAGCCCTCGAGCCACTCGTTCGTGGTCGGGTCGAAGCCCTCGGGGTACTTGTAGTTGCCGGCCTCGTCGTACTCCGCCGCCATGCCGTACAGCGCGGGGTCGAAGTCCTCCGACGCGGGGTCGAAGCCCTCGTTCGCCTGCTTCAGCGACAGCGAGATGCGGCGACGCTCCAGGTCGATGTCGATGACCTTGACGAACACGTCGTCGTTGACCTGGACGACCTGCTCCGGGATCTCGACGTGGCGCACGGCCAGCTCCGAGATGTGCACGAGGCCCTCGATGCCGTCCTCGACGCGCACGAACGCACCGAACGGGACGAGCTTCGTGACCTTGCCGGGGACGACCTGGCCGATGGCGTGCGTGCGGGCGAAGGCCTGCCACGGGTCCTCCTGCGTCGCCTTCAGCGACAGGGAGACACGCTCGCGGTCGAAGTCGACGTCGAGAACCTCGACGGTGACCTCCTGGCCCACCTCGACGACCTCGGACGGGTGGTCGATGTGCTTCCAGGAGAGCTCGGAGACGTGCACGAGCCCGTCCACGCCACCCAGGTCGACGAACGCACCGAAGTTGACGATCGAGGACACGACACCGGGGCGCACCTGGCCCTTCTGCAGCGTCTGCAGGAAGGTCGAGCGGACCTCCGACTGCGTCTGCTCGAGCCACGCCCGGCGCGACAGGACCACGTTGTTGCGGTTCTTGTCGAGCTCGATGATCTTGGCCTCGATCTCCTTGCCGACGTACGGCTGGAGGTCGCGGACGCGACGCATCTCCACCAGCGAGGCGGGCAGGAAGCCGCGCAGGCCGATGTCGAGGATGAGGCCACCCTTGACGACCTCGATGACGGTGCCGGTGACGACGCCGTCCTCCTCCTTGACCTTCTCGATCGTGCCCCAGGCGCGCTCGTACTGGGCGCGCTTCTTGGACAGGATCAGGCGGCCTTCCTTGTCCTCCTTCTGGAGGACCAGGGCCTCGACAGCGTCGCCGACCTTGACGACCTCACCGGGGTCCACGTCGTGCTTGATGGACAGCTCACGGGAGGGGATGACGCCCTCGGTCTTGTAACCGATGTCGAGCAGGACCTCGTCGCGGTCGACCTTGACGATGGTGCCCTCGACGATGTCGCCATCGTTGAAGTACTTGATGGTGGCGTCGATCGCGGCGAGGAAGTCCTCGGCCGAGCCGATGTCGTTGATCGCGACCTGCGGGGAGGCGGGCTTCGCGGGGGTGGTGATGCTCATGTAGGGATGGGCTCCGTTGCGGACAGGAAGTTGTACGGACAGGTTGACGGGCCGACGTCAGATTCGAAGGAATCGATCCGGAGCGCTCGCTCGTCGGACGAGTCGAGCCAAGGCCGGAAGAAGGCGCGCGGCACCGCCGTCCACCTTATCCGTGCCCGCACCGACCGGTCAAAGCCGTCAGGCGAGCGCTCGCGCGACCGTCAGCAGCTCGTCGGGCACGTGCTTGACCTTGCCCGCGATCTCCTCGAGCGGGACGAGCGCGACGTTCTCCCCCCGCAGGGCCGTCATCACACCGGACTCGCCCCGCGTGATCGCGTCGATCGCGGCAACACCGAAGCGCGAGCCCAGGATGCGGTCGGTCGGCGTGGGCGTGCCACCACGCTGGATGTGTCCCAGCACGGTGACGCGCGTGTCGAAGCCCGTCCGCGCCTCGATCTCCGCCTTCAGCCGCTCGCCGATCGCGCCCGCGACGATCTCCCCGAACTTGCCCATCTGCGTCTCGTAGTGCATCGACGTGCCCTCGGCGGGCACCGCGCCCTCCGCGACCACGACGATCGAGAAGCTCGCGTGCGCGCGGTGCCGGTGCTTGAGGAACCGCTCGATCCTGTCGATGTCGAACGGCTGCTCGGGCGCGAGCACCAGCTCGGCTCCGCCGGCGATGCCCGACGTCGCGGCGATCCAGCCCGCGTGGCGTCCCATGACCTCGACGATCATCACGCGGTTGTGGCTCTCGGCGGTGGTGTGGATCCGGTCGATGGCCTCGGTCGCGATCGACACCGCCGTGTCGAAGCCGATCGACTGGTCGGTCCCCCAGACGTCGTTGTCGATCGTCTTGGGGATGGCGACGATGCGGACGCCCGCCTCGGCGACCTTGGACGCGGCGTGCAGCGTGCCGTCCCCGCCGATGCAGATGAGCGCCTCGATGCGCTCGGCCTCGAGCGTGGCGAGCACGGCGTCGATGCCGCCGTCGTCGGCGTGCGGGTGGAAGCGGGCCGTGCCGAGCAGCGTGCCGCCGACGGGGAGCACGTTGCGGATGAGCGAGCGGGTCAACGGGATCGAGTACCCGTCGACGACCCCGCGCCAGCCGTTGCGGAACCCGATGATCGAGTGCCCGTACTGCCCCTCGCCGTGCTTGACGACGGCACGGATGGCGGCGTTGAGGCCCGGGACGTCGCCGCCACCGGTGAGCAGTCCGACTCGCACGCTGTACTCCTGGTTCGCTGAGGGGGTGGGGCACGGTGCGCATCGTCGGGCAACCGCCGCCCAGCCTAGCCACGACCTGGGCGGACGCCCATGCCTTCGGTCCCACGTCGTCGACCAGAATGTAGGCATGGCGCACGAGCAGGAGTCACCGGCGGACGCGGGCTACCGGGAGGTCGACCCGGCGGCGGCCACCGACGCCGGTCGCCGCTTCTGGCACTCCCACGCGGACGAGTACCTCGCGGAGCACGGTCACTTCCTCGGCGCCGACGACTTCGTCTGGTGTCCCGAGGGTCTGCGGGAGGCGGACGCGCGACTGCTCGGCGACGTCCGCGGCGCGCGCGTGCTCGAGGTCGGGGCCGGCGCCGCGCAGTGCTCGCGATGGCTCGCGGGACAGGGCGTCGACGTCGTCGCGACGGACGTCGCGGAAGGCATGCTGAGCGCCGGCCGCGGGTACGACCGCACCACGGGCATCGCGACCCCGGCTGTCGTCGCCGACGCACGGGCCCTGCCGTTCGGCGACGCGACGTTCGACGTCGCGTTCACCGCATACGGCGCGATCCCCTTCGTGCCCGACGCCGACCGCGTGCACCGCGAGGTCGCCCGGGTGCTCCGGCCCGGTGGCCGCTGGGTGTTCTCGGTCACGCACCCCGTGCGATGGGCGTTCCCCGACGACCCGAGCGAGCACGGCCTGACCGCGACCCGCCCGTACTTCGACCGACGCCCGTACGTCGAGCTCGGCGCCTCGGGCACGGTCCTGTACGCGGAGTACCACCGCACGATCGGCGACCACGTCGCCGACCTGGTGGCCGCGGGCTTCGTGATCGACGCCGTCGTCGAGCCGGAGTGGCCGGCGGGGCACGACGAGACATGGGGCGGCTGGTCGCCGCTGCGCGGAGCGGTCCTGCCGGGGACCGCGATCTTCGTCGCCCACCTGCACGGGTGACCGGTGGTGCCGCGCCCCGCAGCGCGGCACCACCGGTGGTCCCGTCGGTGCACGACTCAGTGCACGACGGCCTTCTCGGAGCCGGCGCCCGTCAGCGAACGGACCTCCATCTCCGCGTACTTCTCCGGGCTCGACTTCTCCTTGCTCAGGTACGTCCCGACGATGCCGAGGACGAAGGCGAGCGGGATCGTGATCAGGCCCGGGTTCTCCAGCGAGATCAGGTGGAAGTCGACCGAGGTGTCCTTGATCATCGACAGGCTCTCGCCCGTCTTCGGGTCGACCTTGCCGGACACCACGGGCGAGAACGTGATGAGCACCAGGCAGGAGACGAGCCCGCCGTACATGCTCCACAGCGCACCCGAGGTGTTGAACCTCTTCCAGAACAGCGAGTAGAGGATCGTCGGCAGGTTGGCGCTCGCCGCGACCGCGAAGGCGAGTGCGACGAGGAACGCCACGTTCTGCCCGTTGGCGAAGATCCCGCCGACGATCGCCAGGACGCCGATCGCGACGACCGTGATGCGGGCGACCCGCACCTCGCCGTCGGGCCGGATCTGTCCGTGCTTGATCACCGACGCGTAGATGTCGTGCGCGAACGACGTCGCCGCCGTGATCGTCAGGCCGGCGACGACCGCGAGGATCGTCGCGAACGCGACCGCGGAGATGAGCGCCAGCAGGATGGTCCCGCCCAGCTCGTAGGCGAGCAGCGGTGCCGCGGAGTTCACGCCGCCGGGTGCCGCCTTGATCGCGTCCGGCCCGACGAGCGCCCCGGCGCCGTACCCGAGCACGAGCGTGAACAGGTAGAAGATGCCGATGAGCCAGATGGCCCAGACGACCGAGCGACGCGCTTCCTTGGCCGTCGGCACCGTGTAGAAGCGCATCAGCACGTGCGGCAGGCCCGCGGTCCCGAGCACGAGCGCCAGCGCCAGCGACAGGAAGTTGAGCTGGCTCATCGACGTCGCTCCGTACTGCTTGCCGGGGCCGAGCAGCGCCTCGCCGCCCTCACCGGCCTTGTCGACCGCGCCCTGGAGCAGGTCGGAGAAGTTGAACCCGTACTTGGCCAGCACCCAGGCCGTCATCACCGCTGCCCCGAAGATCAGCAGCACGGCCTTGATGATCTGGACCCACGTGGTTCCCTTCATCCCTCCGACCAGCACGTAGAGGATCATCAGCGCGCCGACGACGGCGATGACGACGCCCTGCGCCGCGGTCCCGTCGATGCCGAGCAGGAGTGCGACCAGACCGCCGGCGCCGGCCATCTGGGCCAGGAGGTAGAAGAACACCACGGCGAGGGTCGCGAGCGAGGCCGCCATCCGGACGGGCCTCTGCTTGAGCCGGAACGACAGCACGTCGGCCATCGTGAACTTGCCGGTGTTGCGCAGCAGCTCGGCGACCAGCAGCAGGGCCACGAGCCAGGCGACCAGGAAGCCGATCGAGTACAGGAAGCCGTCGTAGCCGTTGATGGCGATGGCGCCGCAGATGCCGAGGAACGAGGCCGCAGACAGGTAGTCGCCCGCGATCGCGGTGCCGTTCTGGGGGCCGGTGAACGAGCGCCCGGCGGCGTAGTAGTCGGCCGCGGTCTTGTTGTTGCGCGAGGCGCGGAAGACGACGACGAGCGTGATGAGGACGAAGACCCCGAAGATCGCGATGTTGACCGCCGGGTTACTGATCTGCTCGGTGTCGTCCGCGGCGCGCAGGAGCGTGCTCACGCGACCTCACCCGCCCCACCGTCGACCGTGCCCTCTTCGATGTGCAGACGCAGGCGCTCGGCGACCGCGTCCTGCTTGGTGTTGGCCCAGCGCGCGTAGACCATCGTGATGATGAAGGTCGACGCGAACTGCCCGAGCCCGAAGAGCAGGCCGACCGTGATGTTGCCCCACACCTTGGTGGACATGAAGTCGTGGGCGTAGTCGGCCAGCAGCACGTAGACGAAGTACCAGATCAGGAACAAGGCCGTCATCGGGAACACGAAGTTGCGGAAGCGCCTCTTGAGCGCCTGGAACTCGTCGCTGCGTTGGACTCGTTGGTAGTCGGTCTCGAAGCCGTCAGCGGTGTCGGTCATGCCACCTCCCGGTGTGCGCGGGTGGCCCCGTTGCCACCGGCACACACTCTGGCGGAAAGCGACCCGCGATGGGGTGAAAACCGACAAACGCGCCGATACCGTTATCCGATCAGTGGCCCGCCTCGTGCCAGCTCGCGCCGACGCCCACGCTCACGTCGAGCGGCACGCTCAGCGGTCCACCGGGCACCGCGTCGCCCGCCGCCCCCATCTGCTCGCGCAGGACGGCCTCCACCGCCTCGCGCTCGCCGGCGGCCACCTCGACGACGAGCTCGTCGTGCACCTGCAGCAGCAGGCGCGACGACAACCCCTGGCGCGACAGCTCGGCGTCGACACCGAGCATCGCCACCTTGATGAGGTCGGCCGCGCTCCCCTGGATCGGAGCGTTGAGCGCCATCCGCTCGGCCACCTCGCGACGCTGGCGGTTGTCGCTCGTGAGGTCGGGCAGGTAACGGCGCCGCCCCATGATCGTCGCCGTGTACCCCGTCGCGCGCGCCTCGTCGACCACGCTGGTCAGGTAGGTGCGCACGCCCCCGAACCGCTCGAAGTAGTCGGCCATGAGCGCGGAGGCCTCGGACACCTCGATCGCGAGCTGCTGGGACAGCCCGTACGCCGACAGCCCGTACGCGAGGCCGTAGCTCATCGCCTTGATCTTGGACCGCTGCGCGGCGGACACCTGAGTGGTGGGCACGCCGAACACGCGGGACCCGACGTAGCTGTGCAGGTCCTCGCCCGAACGGAACGCCTCGATGAGGCCCTCGTCGCCGGACAGGTGGGCCATGATCCGCATCTCGATCTGCGAGTAGTCGGCCGTCACGAGGGTCTCGTAGCCGGCGCCGACGACGAACGCACGCCGGATCTGACGACCCGCCTCGGTGCGGATCGGGATGTTCTGCAGGTTCGGGTCTGCCGACGACAGGCGCCCCGTCGCGGCGATCGTCTGCTGGAACGTCGTGTGGATGCGCCCGTCCGGGGCGACCGACCGCAGCAAGCCCTCGACCGTCTGTCGCAGCCGGATGGCGTCGCGGTGCGCCAGCAGGTGCTCGAGGAACGGGTGCTGGGTGCGTGCGAACAGGTCGGTGAGCGCGTTCGCATCGGTGGTGTAGCCGGTCTTGATCTTCTTGGTCTTGGGCATCCCCAGCTGGTCGAACAGCACCTCCTGGAGCTGCTTCGGCGAGCCCAGGTTCACCTCCCGCCCGATGACGTCGTACGCCTGGGCCGCCGCGTCCCGGACCGCCGCGTCGAACGACGCCTCGAGCTCCTGGAGGTAGACGGTGTCGATCGCGATCCCCGTGCGCTCCATCCGCCCCAGGACGTCCTGCAGCGGGAGCTCGAGGTCGGTCAGCAGGTGCCCGAGCGCCCGGTCCCCCACCTCGCCGTCCAGCACGTCCGTCAGGTCGCGCACCGCGGCGGCGCGCACGGCCGCGCGACGGTCCTCGTCGGAGCCGTCGATCTCGAGGTCCAGCGCCCCCTGACCCTGCGACGACCCGTCGTCGCCGCCGAGCTCACGGTGCAGGTAGCCGATCGCGAGGTCGGGCAGGTCGTAGGCACGCCGGTCCGGCTGGCACAGGTACGCCGCGAGCTCGGTGTCGAAGACGACGCCCGCGAGCGGCAGGCCGCGACCGGCCAACGCGTGCCAGGCGACCTTGGCGCCGTGGATCGTCTTGGGGGCCTGCGGGTCCGCGAGCCATGCGGCCAGAGCGCCCTCGTCGTCGGGCAGCACCTTGGCCAGGTCGACGACCGCCGCCCGTCCCGTACCGTCCGCCAGGGCGAGACCCCACGCGTCCGGCGCCGCGGGGGCGCCCGTCCCGCGCACGTCGACGCCCAGCAGGCTCCCGCGTCGCTCCGACAGCCAGGCCCCGAGCTCGCCGTCGGCGAGGTCGGCCAGGTCGAGGTCCGCCGCCGCGGCCTGCACCGCGTCGCCCGCGTCCTCGTCGTCCAGCATCGCGAAGAGCCGGTCCCGCAGCGTCCGGAACTCCAGCTCGTCCAGGATCGCGTGCAGCGCCGGCCGGTCCCAGGCCCGCGCCTCCAGGTCGTCGGGGCGCAGCGGGAGCTCGAGGTCGGTGACGAGCGCGTTGAGCCGGCGGTTCATGCGCACCTGCTCGAGGTTGGCCCGCAGCGACTCCCCCGCCTTGCCGGGGACCATGCCCGCGTGCTCGAGGATCCCGTCCAGCCCGTCGTACTGCCCGATCCACTTGGCCGCCGTCTTGGGACCCACCCCCGGGATGCCGGGCAGGTTGTCGCTGGACTCACCGACGAGCGCCGCGAGGTCCGGGTAGCGCTCCGGCGGGACGCCGTACTTCGCCTCGACGGCAGCCGGCGTCATGCGGGCCAGCTCCGACACGCCCTTGACGGGGTACAGCACGGTCACGTCGTCGCGCACGAGCTGGAACGAGTCCCGGTCGCCCGAGCAGATCAGCACCTGCATCCCCACGGCCGCGGCCTGCGTCGACAGCGTCGCGAGGATGTCGTCCGCCTCGAACTGCTCCTTGGTGAGCACGGGGATGTGCATCGTGTCCAGCACGCGGCGGATGACGTCGACCTGACCACGGAACGGGGCCGGGGTGGCGTCCCGGTTGCCCTTGTACGCCTCGTAGACCTCGGTGCGGAACGTGGTGCGGCCCAGGTCGAACGCGACGGCGACGTGCGTCGGCGTCTCGTCGCGCAGCAGGTTGGCGAGCATGGACACGAAGCCGAAGACCGCGTTGGTCGGCTCCCCCGTCGAGGTCGCGAACTTGTCCACGGGAAGGGCGAAGAAGGCCCGGTACGCCATGGAGTGTCCGTCGATGAGGAGCAGGCGGGCTGGCTGTGCGTCGTTCACGGTGCCAACCTATCCGGCATGACCGACACGAACGTCCCCGCCCTGCCACCGACGGCCGGGACCCTCCTGGATCGCATGGGCATCGAGCTCACCGAGGTGAGTGCGCAGCACGCCGTGGGCACCATGCCCGTCGCCGGCAACACGCAGCCGTTCGGCCTCCTGCACGGCGGCGCCTCCGCTGTGCTCGCCGAGACGCTCGGCTCGTACGCCGCCCAGGTCCACGCGGGCCCCGGGCGCGCGGCGGTCGGGATCGAGCTCAACGCGACCCACCACCGGTCGGCGCGGTCCGGCACCGTGACCGGCACGGCGACCGCCGTGCACCTGGGCCGGACGCTGGCGACCTACCAGGTGGTGGTCGAGGACGAGGACGGGCGGCGCGTCTGCACGGCGCGGTTGACCTGCATGGTGATCGACGCGACACCCTGATCGGCCGCGGCCGAGACGGCCCGGCTCTCCCGTGCCTGCCGCCTGCGGGCGATCAGGTCCTCCAGACCCCGCGGCCCGCGGCCTCGACCCGGCGCAGCCGCGGAGACACCCTGCTCGTGCGCGAGCCGCCGCTGCAGCGCCGAGGTCGTGACGACACGGTGCGCTGCCGCCGGCGCGAAGCCGAGACGCGCCAGGAACCGCTGCATCCCGCGCGAGCCCGGCAGGGGGGCCGCGTAGACGTCGTTCGCGCCGGCTGCGTCGGCCTCGTGCGCGGCGACGGACAACAGCTGGTGGCCGAGCCCGCGGCGACGTGCGTCGGGGGCGACGTAGACGGCCTCGAGGTTGAGGTTCGTGACGTCCGAGAACAGGCTGGGACCGACGAGCCGGGCGAGCAGCATCCCCGCCACCTCGCCGTCGACGGTGCCGACCAGGACCACGCCGCCGGACACGGTCAGCAGGGCCCCCAGCTGGTCCCGCAGCCGGTCACGGTCGTCCGTGCAGAGCTGCGCCCCCACCGCCGACTCCGCGCGAGCAGCCAGGCAGAGATCGACGACGGCGTCGAGATCGGCAGGCTCCGCGGTGCGTACCTGGATTCCTGGGCGCACGAGCAAACCTCCAGACGGAACGAGGGGGGTCATCCGATCGGGGTGACACCCCCACTGCCCACGGTGGCGTCGTGACCGATCATGGACCCGCCGGGACGCGTTTGCCTAGTCCTGCGCAACGTTTAGGCACCGCCCCGGCGAACAAAGCTGGACAACCGACCGAATTCGCGATGGCCGCAGGTGACCTTGGTCCCGTCCGCGGGCGAGGAGCGCACGGCTCAGCCAGACTCGCGGCATGCGCCTGGCCACGTTCAACGTCCTGCACGGTCGCTCGCCCGTGGACGGGCGCGTCGACGTCGACAGGTTCGCGGCGGCGGTCGCGGCACTCGACGCCGACGTCCTCGCGCTGCAGGAGGTCGACCTGGGGCAGCCTCGATCGCGTCGGGCGGACCTGACGCGGATCGCAGCCGACGCGATGGGGGCCCGCGAGCACCGCTTCGTCGCCACGCTGCACGGGCCGCCCGGTGCGTGGTGGGCGCCCCGCTGTCCGCCGACGGGTTGGGCCTACGGCATCGCGCTGCTGTCGCGGTTCCCCGTCGACGAGTGGCGCGTGGTCCACCTGCCCCGCAGGGCCCCGCTCACCTGGGTGCCGCAGGCCCGACGGTGGACGTCCAAGATCGTGCGCGACGAGCCGCGAGCGGCGATCGCGGCCGTCGTGCGCAGCCCGCACGGACGCCTGACGGTCGCCGGCACGCACGTGTCGTACCTGCGGGGGTGGAACACCCACCAGCTCGGACTCGTCCTGGACGCCGTGCGCGACCTGCCGCGCCCGCTCGCGTTGCTCGGCGACCTCAACATGCTCCCCGACCTGGCCGCGGCGACGACGGGCATGCGCGCGCTCGCCTCAGCGCCCACGTATCCCGTCGCAGCTCCGGCCCGACAGATCGACCACGTGCTCGCCGAGGGCGCACTGCGCGCCACGGCACCGGCCCGGTCCGTCGACACGGGCCTGTCCGACCACCGCGCGCTCGTCGTGGACGTCACCCTCGACGGGTGACGCCGACGGGATCAGGACGCGCCGCCGCCGACCTGCTCGATGACGGCGTCCGCGACCTCACGCATGGTGAGACGACGGTCCATCGACGTCTTCTGGATCCACCGGAACGACTCGGGCTCCGACAGGCCCATCTTCGACATGAGCAGGCCCTTGGCGCGGTCGACGCGCTTACGGGTCTCGAAGCGGTCGGCCATGTCGGCGACCTCGGCCTCGAGCGCCGTGATCTGCGCGTAGCGCGAGATGGCGATCTCGACCGCGGGAAGCAGGTCCGCCGGGCTGAACGGCTTGACGACGTACGCCATCGCCCCGGCGTCGCGTGCCCGCTCGACCAGCTCGGTCTGCGAGAACGCGGTGAGCAGCACGACGGGGGCGAGGTGGTCCTTGCCGATCCGCTCGGCCGCCGAGATCCCGTCGAGGACGGGCATCTTGACGTCCATGACCACGACGTCGGGCTTCAGCTCCGTGGCCAGCGCCACGGCCTGCTCACCGTCACCCGCCTCGCCGACCACGTCGAAGCCGGCGTCACGCAGCGTCTCGACGACGTCCATGCGGATGAGCGCCTCGTCCTCGGCGACGACGGCGCGTCGGGCCGGACGGGATGCAGGTGCCGACTCGGCCTCGACGTTCTCACCAGCGGTGGTGATGTCGATGCCATCGGCGGGGGCGGCGGGGGCGTCCTTGGTCACGGCCACAGCCTAGCCGTGCCGGACCCCGCAGGAGCAGGGGTTTCGCTGTGAGGGCAGGCACACGCACCCTGCGCGCCGCACTATGCTTGCCGCTGGCCCCGATAGCCCAACCGGCAGAGGCGTTCGGCTCAAACCCGATCCAGTGTGGGTTCGAATCCCACTCGGGGCACCGCGAAGATGCAGGTCACCGGGCCGCCACAGCCCGGCCGACCCGTCACGACCAAGCCGCGGAACACCTGTCCGTCCCCGACCCGACAGCCGCCGTTCGATCCCGCCGTGGACGCTCGGCACCGACCGGTCCCCCACATGAGAGCATGCCGCCCATGACGGTCTCCTCCCACTCGACGCGTACGCGCGCCAGCCGCTTCGTCAAGCAACGGCTGGGCCGCCGCTTCCCCCGCTCGATCGGCCCCGGCCGGTACCAGCACCTGCTCGAGCGCTTCGAGGTTCGCGACGACCTCATCACGCGCCCCGACGGTTCGGTGCCGCTCGTCTGGTGGGACAACCACGTCAACTTCGGCGACCTGCTCTCGCCCTGGCTCCTCGCCAAGATGACCGGTCGCACGGTCGTCCAGGCCGAGGAGGGCGAGCACGCCTACGTGGCGGTCGGCTCGATCCTGGGTCGCGCCAACGACCGGTCGGTCGTGTGGGGCACCGGGTCCTTCGGGACCGAGTCCGCGGCACGCGTCGCGAAGGGTGCCCGCTACACCGCCGTCCGTGGGCCGCTCACGCGCGCCAAGATCCTGCACGCGAAGGGCCGCTGCCCCGAGGTGTACGGCGACCCGGCTCTCCTCGCCCCGCTCTACCACCTGCCGTCGATCAAGCCCACGTACGAGGTGGGTGTCATCGTGCGGTGGGCCGAGCGCTCCTGGGCGGAGGCCGAGGTCGGTCCCGGCGTGCGCGTCATCGACTACGGCTCGGGCGACATCGAGCGCGTCATCGACGAGATGCTGACGTGCAAGCGCATCGTCACCTCGTCGCTGCACGGCCTCATCGTGTCCGACGCGTACGGGATCCCGAGCGCGTGGCTCGCGTCGGGGACGCCTCGCGGCGGTGAGTTCAAGTTCCACGACTACTTCGCGTCCGTGCGCAAGCACAGGTACCCCGTGCGGTTCGACCCGGCGGCCCAGCCGCTCACGGTCGAGGTCCTGCGCGAGACCTTCGACTTCGACGCACGACCGATCACGTTCGACTACGGCAAGCTCCTCAAGGCCGCGCCCTTCCTGCGCACGAAGCGCTGACGCCGCGGCCGGGCCCGGACCGCTAGGTGTGGTCGGGCCCGGCCGCGCACGCCTCGCACGTGCCGAACAGCTCCACCGTGTGGGTCACGTCGACGAACCCGTGCCGACTCGCCACGGTGGCCACGAACTCCTCGATGTCCGGTCCCTGCACCTCGATGGTCCGCCCGCAGGACCGGCACACGATGTGGTGGTGGTGCGCGTCGCGCTCGCACCGGCGGAACAGCGACTCGCCACCCTCGGTGCGCAGGACGTCGAAGTCACCGCTCTCCGCCATCGCGTTGAGCGTCCGGTAGACCGTGGCGAGGCCGATCTCCTCTCCCCGGTCCTGCAGGAGGGCGTGGATCTGCTGGGCGCTGCGAAAGTCGTCGAGGTCGTCCATGAGCGCGCCGACCGCCAGCCGCTGGCGGGTCACACGCTGACCGATCATCGAGTCCTCCAGGTGTCGACGCCCCGCGACCCGCGGGGCACCGCGCCATCGTAGACGCGCTCGGACGCGACGGCGTCAGGCCGCGACGTCGTACCGGGACCCGCGCCGTCGCCGCAGCACGGCTCCGTCGGCGACGACGAGGTCAGCGTCGACCCGCGTGCGGGGTTCGATCTCGACGTCGGCACCGACGCGCGCACCCGCGCCGACCAGCGCACGGTCCCCGACGCGCGTGCCACGGCCCAGGTGGACGTTGCGTCCGACGACGACATCGGCGCCGACGACGACGTCGTGGTCGATCCAGCTTCCCCCGCCGACCGTCGTACGGGCGCCTACCTGAGCGCCGGCCTCGACGTAGGCCGTCAGCGCGATGGTGGCGTCCGGGTGCACGACGGCCTGGGGCGAGACCAGACCGCCGCCGTTGCGGTGCCGGACGTACCGCACCACCGCCCCGTCGTCGCCCTCGACCTCGACCTTGGATGCCAGTCGCGCCATGCGTTCCTCCTCGAAACGATCTATCTGGAAACCATTCTCACTGCTTCAACGAGCGAGCAGTGACCCGTGTTCCAGGGACGCGCGAGGGCGGGGCCCGTCCGGACCCCGCCCTCTCAGTGCGGTCTCAGGCGCGCGGCCCGAGCAGCATCACGCGATGCGGCCGCCCGCGTCGTCGCCGATCTTGTGCACGACGATCGAGTTGGTCGACCCGGCGACACCCACCGGTGCGCCGGACACGACGACGACGTAGTCACCGTCCTCCGCGAGCCCGTTGGCGCGCAGCGTCTGGTCGACCTGGTGGACCATCTCGTCCGTGCTGCCGACCGACGGCACCTCGTAGGACTGGACGCCCCACGACAGCGACAGCACGTTGCGCACCGAGTGCTCCGGCGTGAACGCCAGCAGCGGGATGCCCGAGCGCAGGCGCGACATGCGGCGCGCCGAGTCACCCGACTGCGTGAACGTCACCAGGTACTTGACGCCGACCGTCTCGCCGATCTCCGCGGCGGCACGCGTGATCGCCCCGCCGCGCGTGTGCGGCGTGGAGCCGAGCGGTGCGATGCGCTCGCGCCCCATGTCCTCGGTCGCCTCGATGATCCGGGCCATGGTGCGGACCGTCTCGATCGGGTAGTCGCCGACGCTCGTCTCGCCCGAGAGCATGACCGCGTCCGCACCGTCGAGCACGGCGTTGGCGCAGTCGGAGGTCTCGGCACGCGTCGGGCGCGGGTTGGTGGTCATCGACTCGAGCACCTGCGTGGCGACGATGACGGGCTTCGCGTTGCGGCGGGCGAGCTCGACGGCACGCTTCTGCACCAGCGGCACCTGCTCGAGGGGCAGCTCGACGCCCAGGTCACCGCGGGCCACCATGATGCCGTCGAACGCGGCCACGATCTCGGCCAGGTTCTCCACGGCCTGCGGCTTCTCGATCTTGGCGATCACCGGGACGACCCGGTTCTCCTCCTCCATGATCGCCCGCACGCCGTCGTAGTCGGCCGCGTTGCGGACGAAGGACAGCGCGATGAAGTCCGCGCCCTGGCCCAGGCCCCAACGCAGGTCCGCCTCGTCCTTGTCGCTCATCGCGGGCACGGACACGGCGACGCCGGGCAGGTTCAGACCCTTGTTGTTGGACACGGGGCCGGGGACCTCGACCCGCGTCACGACGTCGTTGCCCTCGACGGACACGACGCGGACCAGCACCTTGCCGTCGTCGATCAGGATCGGGTCGCCCGGGCTCACGTCGCCGGTCAGGCCCTTGAACGTCGTCGAGACACGCTCCTTGGTGCCCTCGACGTCATCCGTCGTGATCGTGAACGTGTCGCCCACGGCCAGGTCGTGACGGCCCTCGATGAACCGACCGAGACGGATCTTGGGGCCCTGCAGGTCGACGAGGACGGCGACGGAACGGCCCGACGCCTTGGCCGCGGCACGGACGTTGGCGATGACCTTCGCGTGCTCGCTGGCCTCTCCGTGGCTGCGGTTGATGCGGGCGACGTCCATGCCCGCGTCGACCAGGGCCTGGATCTGCTCGAGGGACTCGGTGGCAGGACCAAGGGTGCAGACGATCTTTGCTCTACGCATGAAAGCGAGCCTATGCCTTTCGGGTTCTGTTGGTCGGCCCGAACGTCCCGTCCGACCCACAGGCCCGGGCGGTAGTGACGTCCGGGAAGTGTCAGGGGCGCAACGCCACCGTGCTGGCGGTCACCGGGCTGGGGAGCTCGGTGGCACCGGACAGATAGGTGTCGACCGCCGCGGCCGTCGCACGGCCCTCGGCGATCGCCCACACGACGAGCGACTGGCCGCGCCCGGCGTCACCGGCGACGAAGACGCCGGGCACCGTGGTGGCGAAGTCGTCGCCGCGGGCCACGAGGCCGCGGGACGTCAGCTCGATGCCGAGCTGGTCGGACAGCGGCGTCGTCTCCGGGCCGGTGAAGCCCATCGCGACGAGCACCAGGTCCGCCGGGATCTCGCGCTCGGTCCCGGCCTGCGGGACACGGCGCCCGTCGGAGAGGTACTCCGTCGTCGCCAGGCGCAGGCGCTGGACCTGGCCGTCGCCGACGAACTCGACGGTCGAGGCGAGGTACTCGCGCTCACCGCCCTCGGCGTGGGACGAGGAGACCTCGAACAGGATCGGGTCGGTCGGCCACGGCTGGGCCGCGGGCCGGTCCTCCGGGGGGCGCTTGCCGATGGCCAGCGTGGTCACCGACGCCGCGCCCTGGCGCAGCGCCGTGCCCAGGCAGTCCGAGCCGGTGTCGCCGCCGCCGATGATGACGACGTGCTTGCCCTCGGCCGTGATCTGGTTCTCGACGGGCTTGCCGGCGGCGACCGCGTTGGCCTGGTGCAGGTAGTCCATCGCGACGTGCACGCCGCCCAGCTCGGTGCCGGGGACGCGCAGCTCGCGCGGGACCGTCGCGCCGGTGGCGATGACGATCGCGTCGTAGCGGGCCTGCAGCTGCGCCCACGTCACGTCGCGGCCGATCTCGACGCCCGAACGGAAGCGGGTCCCCTCGGCCGACATCTGCTCGAGACGACGGTCGATGTGGATCTTCTCGAGCTTGAAGTCCGGCACGCCGTAGCGGAGCAGACCGCCGATCGCGTCGTCGCGCTCGTACACGGCCACGGTGTGACCTGCGCGCGTCAGCTGCTGGGCGGCGGCCAGCCCGGCCGGCCCGGACCCGACGACGGCCACGGTGTGGCCCGTCAGGCGCTGCGGGACCTGCGGCGTGACGAGCCCGCGGTCGAACGCCTCGTCGATGATCGAGACCTCGACGTTCTTGATCGTCACGGGCGGCTGGTTGATGCCCAGCACGCACGACGACTCGCACGGCGCCGGGCAGATCCGGCCCGTGAACTCCGGGAAGTTGTTGGTCGCGTGCAGCCGGTCGATCGCGTCGCCCCACTGCCCGCGCCACACCAGGTCGTTCCACTCGGGGATGAGGTTCCCCAGCGGGCAGCCGTTGTGGCAGAACGGGATGCCGCAGTCCATGCAGCGGCCGGCCTGCTCCTTGAGGAACGGCTGGCCCTGCTCCAGGTGGGCGTGCACGTCCTTCCAGTCGCGCAGGCGCACCTCGACGGGACGGTTGGGCGGCAGCTCGCGGTCGCGAACCTTCAGGAAGCCGCGGGGGTCAGCCACGGGCCACCTCCAGGATCTGGTCCCACACACCCGGCGCGGACGGGTCGAGGCCCTCGGCCTCGGCCTTCGCCAGCGCGCCGCGGACGCGGGCGTACTCGGTGGGCAGCAGGCGCGTGAATCGTGCGCGGGCCGCCGCGGGGTCGTCGAGGAGCTGGGCCGCGACGGGCGAGCCGGTCTCCTCGTGGTGCGCGCGCAGGAGCTGCTCGACGAGCGCGAAGTCGTCGTCGTCCAGCTCGGCGAGCGACAGCTCCCCGCTGCGCACGGCCTCGAGGTTGACGAGCGCCGGCTGCAGGTCCAGGACGTAGGCCGTGCCGCCGGACATGCCGGCGCCGAAGTTACGGCCCGTCCGGCCCAGCACCAGCACGGTGCCGCCGGTCATGTACTCGCAGCCGTGGTCGCCGACACCCTCGACGACGAGCGTGGCACCGGAGTTGCGTACCCCGAACCGCTCGCCGACCAGGCCGCGCAGGAAGATCTGCCCGGTGGTGGCGCCGTAGCCGATGACGTTGCCGGCGATGACGTTGTGCGCGCCGGAGAGCACCGCGTTGCGGTCGGGCCGTACGACGATGCGTCCGCCCGACAGGCCCTTGCCGACATAGTCGTTCGCGTCGCCGAACAGCCGCATGGTGATGCCACGCGGCAGGAACGCGCCGAACGACTGGCCCGCCGAACCCGTCAGCGTCACGTCGATCGTGTCGTCGGCCAGGCCGGCGCCGCCGAAGCGCTTGGTCACCTCGTGGCCGAGCATGGTGCCGACCGTCCGGTTGACGTTGCGTACCGGCAGGTCGATGCGGACGGGTTCACGACGCTCGAGAGCGTCGGTGGCCAGGTCGATCAGACGGTTGTCGAGCGCACGGGCCAGGCCGTGGTCCTGCGTCTGCGTCTGGTGCAGCGCGGAGCCGGCCAGCGGCTCGGGGCGTGCCAGGACCGGACCGAGGTCGAGGCCCTCGGCCTTCCAGTGGTCGATCGCGGCACGCGTGTCGAGGAGCTCGACGTGACCGACGGCTTCCAGCAGCGTGCGGAAGCCGAGCCCTGCGAGCAGCTCGCGCACCTCCTGCGCGATGAACTCCATGAACGTCACGACGAACTCGGGCTTGCCGGTGAAGCGCTCGCGCAGCTCGGGGTTCTGCGTCGCGACGCCGACCGGGCACGTGTCGAGGTGGCAGACGCGCATCATGATGCAGCCGCTGACGACCAGGGGCGCGGTCGCGAAGCCGAACTCCTCGGCCCCGAGCAGCGCGCCGATGACGACGTCGCGGCCCGTCTTGAGCTGGCCGTCGACCTGCACGACCACGCGGTCGCGCAGGTCGTTGAGCACGAGCGTCTGCTGGGTCTCCGCCAGACCGATCTCCCACGGCGTGCCCGCGTGCTTCAGGCTGGTGAGCGGCGACGCACCGGTGCCGCCGTCGTGCCCCGAGATGAGCACGACGTCCGAGTGCGCCTTCGCCACGCCGGCCGCGATCGTCCCCACCCCGAACTCCGAGACGAGCTTGGTGTGGATGCGCGCGCCCGGGTTCGCGTTCTTGGCGTCGTGGATCAGCTGCGCCAGGTCCTCGATCGAGTAGATGTCGTGGTGCGGCGGCGGCGAGATCAGGCCGACGCCGGGCGTCGAGTGCCGCGTCTTGGCGACCCACGGGTAGACCTTGTGGCCGGGCAGCTGACCGCCCTCGCCGGGCTTGGCGCCCTGGGCGAGCTTGATCTGGATGTCGTCGGCGTTGGTCAGGTACTCGCTGGTGACGCCGAAGCGGCCCGACGCGATCTGCTTGATCGACGAGCGGCGGCGGGGGTCGTGCAGGCGCTCGGGGTCCTCGCCGCCCTCGCCTGTGTTCGACTTGGCACCGATCTGGTTCATGGCGATGGCCAGCGTCTCGTGCGCCTCCATCGAGATGGACCCGTAGGACATGGCGCCCGTGTTGAACCGCTTGACGATCTCGCTGACGGGCTCGACCTCGTCGATGTCGACGGGCTCGCGACCGTCGGTCTTGAGCTCGAGCAGGCCGCGGAGCGTCATGAGGCGCGAGCTCTGCTCGTCCACCCGGTTCGTGTACTGCTTGAAGATGTCGTACTGCCGGGTCCGCGTCGAGTGCTGCAGGCGGAACACCGTCTCGGGGTCGAAGAGGTGGTCCTCGCCGTCACGACGCCACTGGTACTCGCCCCCGACCGCGAGGCGCTGGTGGGCCTGGCGGTTGCCGCTGGCCGGGTACGCGTCGGCGTGGCGCGCGGCCACCTCGGCGGCGATGACGTCGAGGCCGATGCCCCCGAGCCGGCTCGTCGTCCCGGTGAAGTACCGCTCGACGAGCGCGTTCGACAGGCCGATGGCCTCGAACACCTGCGCCCCGCGGTACGAGGCGATCGTGGAGATGCCCATCTTGGACATGACCTTCAGGACGCCCTTGCCGAGCGCCTTGATGAGGTTGGCGACCGCCTTGGCCGGGTCGACGGTGATGAACCCGGAGCGGGCCATCTCCTCGACGGTCTCCATGGCCAGGTACGGGTTGACCGCCGCGGCGCCGTAGCCGACGAGCAGCGCGACGTGGTGCACCTCGCGGACGTCGCCGGCCTCGACCACGAGCGAGATCTGCGTGCGGGTGTGGCGGCGCAGCGTGTGGTGGTGCACCGCGGAGAGCAGGAGGAGCGACGGGATGGGGGCCAGCTCGGCGTCCCCGTTGCGGTCCGAGAGCACCAGGAAGCTCACGCCGTCGGCGACGGCGGCGTCCACCTCGGCGAAGATCTCCTCGAGGCGGGCCTCGAGCGCCTCTCCCCCGCCGGCCGCACGGTACAGACCACGGATGGTGGTGGCCCGGAAGCCGAGCGACGGCTCCTTGGCGACGTGCACGATCTTGGCGAGCTGGTCGTTGTCGATCACGGGGAACGGGAGGATCAGCTTGCGCGCGTGCTCGGGACCGTCGACGAGCAGGTTCGGCTCGGGGCCGATCGCGCCGCCGATCGACGTGACGAGCTCCTCGCGGATCGCGTCCAGCGGCGGGTTCGTCACCTGCGCGAACATCTGCGTGAAGTAGTCGAACAGCATGCGCGGGCGGCTCGACAGCACCGCGACCGGTGTGTCGGAGCCCATAGCACCCAGGGGTTCGGCACCTGCCGACGCCATGGGCGCCAGGAGGACCTTGAGCTCCTCCTCGGTGTAGCCGAACGCACGCTGGCGGCGACGGACCGACGCGGCCGAGTGCGCCACGTGCTCGCGCTCGGGAAGCTGCTCCAGGTACGCCGAGTTCTCGCTCACCCACTGCGCGTACGGGCGCTGCCCGGCGAGCTGGGACTTGAGCTCCTCGTCCTCGATGATCCGCCCCTGGCCGGTGTCCACCAGGAACATGCGGCCGGGCTCGAGCCGGCCCTTGGCCACGACGGTGGCAGGGTCGATGTCGAGCACACCGGCCTCGGACGCGCACACGACGAGCCCGTCCTCGGTCACCCAGTAGCGACCGGGACGCAGACCGTTGCGGTCCTGCACGGAGCCGATGAGCGTGCCGTCGGTGAAGGACATGGCCGCCGGGCCGTCCCACGGCTCCATGAGCGTGGAGTGGTACTCGTAGAACGCACGACGGGCGGGGTCCATCTGGGCGTGGTTCTCCCACGCCTCCGGGATCATCATCATCACCGCGTGCGGGAGCGAGCGGCCGGCCAGGTGAAGCAGCTCGAGCACCTCGTCGAAGCTGCCGGAGTCCGACCCGCCGGGGGTACAGACGGGCAGCAGCGGCGCGAGGTCCCCGATCAGCTCGCTCGAGAGCGTGCCCTCACGGGCGGCCACCCAGTTGCGGTTGCCCTTGACCGTGTTGATCTCGCCGTTGTGCGCGACGAGCCGGAACGGCTGCGCCAGCGGCCACGACGGGAACGTGTTGGTGGAGAAGCGCGAGTGGACGAGCGCGATCTCGCTGGCGAACCGCGGGTCGGACAGGTCCGCGAAGAAGGGCTCGAGCTGGCCCGTGGTCAGCATGCCCTTGTAGGCGAGCGTGCGGGCGGACAGCGACGCGAAGTAGATCCCGAGCTCGCGCTCGGTCCGCTTGCGCAACCGATAGGTCAGACGGTCCAGCGCGATGCCCGACAGCGCCCGCGACGGGTCGGCGACGACGAGCTGGCGGAACACCGGCATCGACGCGCGTGCCGTCGGCCCGACCAGGTCGGCCGTCACGACGACGTCGCGCCAGGCCAGCACCTCGAGCTTCTCCTCGGCGGCGATGGCGCCGATCGCGGCCTCCGCCTGAGCACGCTCGTCGTCGTCGGTCGGCAGGAAGGCCATGCCGATCGCGTAGAAGCCCGCGGCGGGCAGCTCGGCGTCGACCACGTCGCGCAGGAACGCGTCGGGGATCTGGGTGAGGATGCCGGCGCCGTCGCCGGAGTCCTCCTCGGCGCCCACTGCGCCGCGGTGGTCGAGGTTCAGCAGCGCCGTCAGTCCGGCGTCGACGATGTCACGACCGGGGGTCCCGCGCAGCGTCGCCACCCAGGCGAAGCCGCAGGCGTCGTGCTCCGAGGCCGGGTCGTACAGGCCACCGAAGGGACCCGCACCGGGCGGAGCCGCCAAGGCGGGGCTCACGGGCGACGTCGACATCAATACCGTCCTCACGGACCCCGACGGGTCGGGGCATAGCACGAACATGGGGGGAACGCGGGACGTCGTCGGCCCAGACGTGTGGCGACGATACAACCCGGAAACGAGACGGGTCACATCGCCTCTTGTGAGGTGGCTCACACGCGACCGCGGGTCAGCGGTCGGCGTCAGCCTTCTCGTCGTCCTGCTCGGTCGGGGGTGCCAGCAGGAGGGTCGTCTCTCGTCCGGGGTGGCGGCGCCCGACCACCACGAACGCTACCAGCGCGCCGACGAACGCCACGATCGACGTCCAGACGTTGATCCGCAGTCCCAGGAAGTGATGGGCCTCGTCGACGCGGAGCAGCTCGATCCAGAACCGGCCGCTCGTGTAGACCATCACGTAGAGCCAGAACACCCGGCCGTGCCCGAGCCGGAACCTGCGGTCGGCCCAGACGAGCACGGCGGCGCCACCCAGGTTCCAGATCAGCTCGTACAGGAACGTCGGGTGGTACAGCGTGCCGGAGGGATCGCCGGGACGCAGGTGCTCGTCGTCGATCTCCAGACCCCAGGGCAGGGTCGTGGCTCGACCGAAGAGCTCCTGGTTGAACCAGTTCCCCACACGCCCCATGGCCTGCGCGACGAGCAGCCCCGGCGCGACCGCGTCCGCGAACGGCGGCAGCTTGACGCCGTTGCGTCGGGCGCCGATCCACGCCCCGAGCGCGCCGAACGCGATGGCCCCCCAGATCCCGAGACCGCCCTCCCAGATAGCGAAGGCACGCCAGGGGTGGCCGCCCGCGTAGAAGTACTCGTCGGGCGAGGTGATCAGGTGGTAGACCCGGCCGCCGACGATGCCGAACGGCACGGCCCAGAAGCAGATCTCCAGGATGGTGTCGGGGTCTCCCCCGCGCGCGGCCCACCGGCGTCGCGTCATCCAGACCGCCACGACGATGCCGGCCAGGATGGCCAGCGCGTACGCGCGGACCGGGAACGGCCCGAGGTGCCAGACGGCCTGCGGCGGGCTCGGGATCGACGCGATCATCGGGCAGCCGACGCGACACCGGCGGCGAGGTCGGCCGTGAGCGCGGCGAGCGCACCCAGGCCCGCGGCCGGGTCGGGGGCGTCGACGAGCGTCCGCACGAGCGCCGAACCGACGATGACGCCGTCCGCGTACGACGCGACCTGAGCCGCGTGCTCGGCCGTCGACACGCCGACGCCGACGCACACCCGCTCCGCGCCCGCGGCGCGCGTGTCGGCAACCAGCGCCTGCGCGCGAGGGCCGACCGACGCGCGCAGTCCGGTGACGCCCATGGTCGACGCCGCGTAGACGAAGCCCCGCGAGGCCGCGGACGTGGAGGCGAGCCGCTCCGGGGTGGAGCTCGGCGCGACGAGGAAGACACGGTCGAGGCCGTGCTCGTCGGACGCCGCGATCCAGTCGGCCGCCTCGTCGGGGATCAGGTCGGGCGTGATCAGGCCCGCACCACCGGCGGACGCCAGGTCGCGCGCGTACGCCTCGACCCCGTAGCGCAGCACCAGGTTCCAGTACGTCATCACGAGGATCGGGGCCCCTCGGCCCGCGACCTGCTCGACGGCGCGGATCGTGTCGGCGACCTTCGTGCCGCCGCGCAGCGCCGCGTCGGCCGCGCGCTGGATGAGCGGTCCGTCCATGACCGGGTCCGAGTAGGGCATGCCGAGCTCGACGACGTCCACGCCCGCGTCGATCATCGTGCGCACCGCGTCGATCGACCCCGGCACGGTCGGGTACCCGACCGGCAGGTAGCCGACCAGGCCCGCACGCCCCTGCGCACGCAGACCGTCGAGGCGCTCCCCCACCTGGGAGGCGATCCCCACCGTCACAGCTGTTCTCCTTCGTCGGCCAGCACCGTGGGCTCGTCCTCGATGAGGCCGAACCACGCGGCGGCGGTCGCCACGTCCTTGTCGCCCCGGCCCGAGAGGTTCACGAGCAGCACGGGCTCGTCGGACCACTCCCGCGCCTCCCGGCCCAGCGCGATCGCGCCGGCCAGCGCGTGCGCCGACTCGATGGCCGGGATGATGCCCTCCGTGTGGCACAGGATCCGGAACGCGTCCATGGCCTCGTCGTCGCTGACCGGGCGGTACTGCGCGCGGCCGATGTCGTGCAACCAGGCGTGCTCGGGGCCGACGCTCGGGTAGTCGAGCCCGGCGGACACCGAGTGGCTGGGCAGCGTCTGACCGTCGTCGTCCTGCAGCAGGTACGACTTGGCGCCGTGCAGCACACCCGGCTCGCCACCGGAGAAGCGCGCGGCGTGCTTGCCCGACGAGATCCCGAGGCCGCCGGCCTCGAAGCCGAACAGCCGCACGTCCGGGTCGTCGAGGAACGCGTTGAAGATGCCCATCGCGTTCGACCCGCCACCGACGCACGCGACCACGGCGTCCGGGAGCCGGCCGATCTCGCTCTGGAGCTGCGCGCGCGCCTCCTCGCCGATGATCTTGTGGAAGTCGCGCACCATCTCTGGGAAGGGGTGCGGGCCCGTGACCGTGCCGAGCAGGTAGTGCGTCGTCTCGACGTTGGCGACCCAGTCGCGCAGCGCCTCGTTGATCGCGTCCTTGAGCGTGCGGGTGCCGATCGTCACCGGGACGACCTCGGCGCCGAGCAGACGCATCCGGGCGACGTTGAGGGCCTGCCGCTCGGTGTCCTCCTCGCCCATGTAGATGGTGCACTCGAGGTCCATGAGCGCGGCCGCGGTCGCCGTCGCGACGCCGTGCTGACCGGCGCCCGTCTCCGCGATCACGCGCGTCTTGCCCATGCGCTTCACCAGGAGTGCCTGGCCCAGCACGTTGTTGATCTTGTGCGAGCCCGTGTGGTTGAGGTCCTCGCGCTTGAGGAACACACGCACGCCCTCGCCGACGTGCGCCGCGAAGCGGGGCACCTCGGTCAGGGGGCTCGGCCGCCCCGTGTACGTGCGGTGCAGGCGGGCCAGCTCGGCGCCGAACGACGGGTCGGTGAGCGCCTTGTGATAGCTCACGTCGAGCTCGTCGAGCGCGGCGATCAACGCCTCCGGCACGAACCGGCCGCCGAAGTCGCCGAAGTACGGACCCGCGTGGGTGGCGAGCCGGCCCCGCGAGTGCTCGGGCTGGACGTCGGGACGACCGTTCACTGGCGCACCGCCCGCAGAGACGGGTGCGCGCCCGCCGCGACCAGGTCGGCGACCGACTCGCGCGGTGCGTCGTCCGTCACCAGGGCCTCGCCGACCAGGACGCCGTCCGCGCCGGCACGGGCGTAGTCCATGACGTCGTGCGGGCCGCGTACCCCGGACTCCGCGATCTTGACGATCCCGGACGGGATGGACGGAGCGACCTTGGCGAACGTGTTGCGGTCCACCTCGAGCGACTTGAGGTTGCGCGCGTTGACGCCGATCACGCGAGCACCGGCGTCGACGGCCCGCGCGACCTCCTCGGTGTCGTGCACCTCGACCAAGGCAGTCATGCCGAGCGAGTGGACCCGCTCCACGAGCGACTCGAGCACCGTCTGCTCGAGCGCGGCGACGATGAGCAGGCAGAGGTCCGCCCCGTGCGCCCGCGCCTCCCACACCTGGTAGGGGGTCACGACGAAGTCCTTGCGGAGCACCGGGATGTCGACCTTCGCCCGCACCGCGTCGAGGTCCGCGAGCGAGCCGCGGAACCGGCGCTGCTCCGTCAGGACGGAGATGACGCTCGCGCCACCCTTCTCGTACTCGACGGCCAGCGCAGCCGGGTCGGCGATCGAGGCCAGCGCGCCCTTGCTCGGGCTCGATCGTTTGACCTCGGCGATCACCGTGACCGCGTCCTCGAGACGCAGCCGGTTGATGCACTCGATGGCCGACGGTCGCTTGTCGGCTGCCGCCTTCAGGTCGTCGAGCGACGTCACTGCCTGACGCTCGGCGAGGTCCTCCCGGACACCCGCGACGATCTCGTCCAGCACGGTCATCGACGTCTCACCTCTTCCCCCGATGGTCACCTCGCCCCGCCGGACCAGCATCGGTCGCGGGGGTTCGGCAGCCATCGTACGGGCGCGCGCAGGTGACCCCGACCACAGCCCGAGGGATGGACCGCCGCGAGGTGACGAGTCAGGGAGCGAGCCAGGGGGCGAACGCAGGAACGTTCCGGCACACGCCGTAGGCGACGACGAGCACGAGCAGCGCGTAGATGACGCCCACGGGAAGCGTCCGCCGCTGCGGCCTCCCGCGCGCGCTGCGGAGCAGCCACGCGAACCAGGACGCGAGCACGAACGGCACTGCCAGCAGCAGCAGCGGGTTCATGCCCCACGCGCCGGCGACGTCGAGCTGGGTCAGGTCATGCAGCGCGCGCAGCGAACCGCAGCCCGGGCAGTACCAGCCGGTCAGGAACAGGAACGGGCACGTCGGGTAGTGCCCCGGTGAGTTGGGGTCGACGGCGGCGAGGACGACGAGTGCGCCGACCGTACCCGCCGCTGCGACGACGGGGCCGACGAGCGCGCGGGATCGCGAGATCGCGGCCCGCGGGGCGGGAGCGGCGTCGACGACGGGGTCCTGCTCGGTCCTCGTCATCGCCACCGCCCCCGGCGCCGTCAGAAGCTGCTGCTGGTGTCGCTGGACATGGCACCGACGGCGATCAGGATGCCGTAGATGATCCCGACCACGACACCGGCGATCGCGCTCCAGATCGCGAACTTCTTCGCCTTCTGCGAGGAGTCCAGAGCGCCCTGGACGTCGCCTGCCGCGTACTTCGAGTTCACCTGCGCGGCGAAGACGATCGAGACGATGCCCAGCGGGAGGCAGCAGAACAGCGTCGACAGGATGGCCCAGACCAGGTAGTTCTGCGGCGGGGCGGCGTAGCCGGCGGTCCCGCCCCCCGGGTACTGGGGCGCGCCGTACTGAGGTGCCCCGTACTGAGGTGCCCCGTACTGCGGGCTGCCGTACTGCGGCGCGGGCGGAGCGGCCGGGTACTGCGGGGCACCGGGCTCCGCGGACGAGCCGTAGGGCGGCGGCGTCGGGGCGGCCGGGTCCTGCTTGCGGAACGGGTCGTCGGGGTTCTGCTCGCCGGGGTTGTACGGCTCGTTCGGGGTCGACATCGGTCCTCCTGTGGCTGTGCGGCCACCGGCGGCGCCGGCGGTCGTCGAGAAACGTCGGTGTTGCCTCGTGAAGCGGTGCTGCAGGGGTAACCGGGTCGCCCCGGCGGGTCAGAACAGGTCAGTGACCGCCGTGCGTCTTCTCACGAGCGATCGTCGCGGCGCCACCCTGACCGAAGCCCATGGACTTCATGACGCCACCGATGACCAGGCCGAGCACGCAGATGCCCATCCCGGCCCAGAACATCCAGACCCACGCGAACGCCACACCCAGGCCGGCGACGGTTCCGCCGATGACGATCAGCCAGCACGTGACCCAGGCGGCCTGCGTCTTGCCGTGGTTCACCGGCGGAGCGCTGGGGGGCAGCTGCATCGTCTCGGTGGTGGTCGCGTTCTGCGCGCGGTGCGCGAGCGTGTTGTCAGCCATCAGGTGGTGCCCTTCGTGCGTGGTTCGGCCTTCACCCTAGCGGACGGCGCGGCAGCGCACGCGCACGTCAGGACGGGTCGTCGCCCCGGGACAGCGCGTCCCACGCCGAGCGCTCGTCGTCGACCGTCGCCGCGGGCCCGGTAGTGCCCTCGTGGCGCCGCGTGGGACCCGGCCACGAGCGCGAGGAACGCGCGATCCAGCCAGCCGCGAGCACGACGATCACGCCCGCGCCGATGGCCACGTAGGGCCAGGCGGACGTCGTCACAGCGGTCGCGTCGTGCCCGGCGCCCGTGGCAGAGAGCACCTTCTGGTGCAGCCCCGCTGCCCACGGGTCTGCCGACGCGCGAAGCGACGCGGCGACGACGAGAACGCCCGTCAGCGCGACGACGAGCACCACGACCCACCGCGCCACGCGACCCACCAGGGCGACGGCGGCCGCACACGCGAGCAGGACGAGCGCGGCGGCCGGGACCGCCGGCGCCACGTCCCCACCGCTCGCCCGCACCACGACGGTCGGGTCGAGCGCCGTGCTGACGGTCGTCGAGAACCACGTCGGCAGCGCGACGCCGCCCGCCAGCGCTGCGAGCAGCAGCAGGACCCCGGCGGCGCGCCCCCGACCGGGACGGCGACGCCCGGCCGCCGACCCGTCCAGCGGCCGCGCGTCGGGTGAGGTCGCGTCCGTCACGCCTGTGCCCGACGAAGACGCGAGGCGATCTGCACCGCGCGGACCGCGGCGGCGGCCTTGTTCCGCGACTCCTCGTACTCGAGCGCGGGCACCGAGTCCGCGACGATCCCGCCACCGGCCTGGACGCTCGCGCGCCCGTCGCGGATCAGGGCCGTGCGGATCGCGATCGCCATGTCCATGTCGCCGGCGAAGTCGAAGTACCCCACCGTGCCGCCGTAGATCCCGCGGCGCGCGGGCTCGACCTCGTCGATCAGCGCGATGGCGCGCGGCTTGGGCGCACCGGAGAGGGTCCCGGCCGGGAACGTCGCCTTGAGGGTCTGCAGCGCGGTCGCACCCGCGCGCAGGCGGCCGACGACCGTCGACGTGATGTGCATGATGTGCGAGAACCGGTTGATCGTCATGAAGTCGACGACCTCGACACTGCTCGGCTCGCAGACCTTGGCGAGGTCGTTGCGCGACAGGTCGACGAGCATGATGTGCTCGGAGCGCTCCTTGGGGTCGGCGAGCACCTCGTCGGCCAGCGCCCGGTCCTCCTCGGGCGTCGCTCCGCGCGGACGGGAGCCTGCGATGGGGAACGTCGTGACGTGACCGTCGCTCACCTTGACCAGCGTCTCGGGACTGGAGCCGACGACGGCGAAGTCGCGCCCGTCGGGGTCCTGCAGCTGCACGTAGTACATGTACGGGCTCGGGTTGATGGTCCGCAGCACGCGGTAGACGTCCAGGGGTGAGGCCGCGCAGTCGAGGTCGAGACGCTGCGAGATCACCACCTGGAAGACCTCGCCGTCGCGGATCGCCTCCTTGCCGAAGCGGACCTGCTGCTCGAACTCGTCGCGTGCGGTGCGGAAGCGCAGCTCGGGCTCGGGTCCGTCCACGAGGACCGCCACGCCCGGGTCGGTCGGCCGCAGGAGCGCGGCCTGCATCGCGTCGAGGCGGGCGACCGCGTCGGCGTGGGCCTCGTCGACGCGAGCGTCCGTGTCGTCGAAGTTGATCGCGTTGGCGATCAGCCACACGGAGCCGTCGTGGTGGTCGACGACCGCCAGGTCCGTGGCCAGCAGCAACGTGAGCTCGGGGACGTCCAGCTCCTCGGGCGCCTTCGTCGGCAGCGTCGGCTCCCAGTGCCGCACCACGTCCCAGCCCAGAGCTCCGACGAGCCCACCCGTGAGCGGCGGGAGACCGGGCAGCGCGGGCGTGCGGAGCACGTCGAGGGTCTCGGCGAGCACGTCGAGCACGTCCCCCTCGGCCGGGACACCCACCGGGACGTCGCCGGACCAGGCGGCGCGCCCGTCGCGCACGCTCAACGAGGCGCGGGCGGTGACGCCGACGAAGGAGTAGCGGCCCCAGGTTCCGTCGCTCTCGGCCGACTCGAGGATGAACGTCCCCGGACGGTCTGCAGCCAGCGTCCGGTAGAGCCCCACCGGGGTCATGTCGTCCGCGAGCAGGCGACGCACGACAGGGATCACGCGCCGGTCGGCCGCGAGCTCGCGGAACGTCTCGACCGCGGGCCACGTCGTGCCCCAGCCGACCTCGACGTCCGCAGCGGTCTGCTCGGGCCTGCTCATCGGTGTCCCTTCTCGGACGCGGCCACCGGCCGCTCTCCCACGGTCGCCGGCAGGGCTCCGCCGGCCTCGAAGCACGTGCGGGTGCCCGTGTGGCACGCCGCACCCACCTGGTCCACCTGCACCAGCAGGGCGTCGCCGTCGCAGTCGATGCTCACGGCCTTGACGTACTGCGCGTGGCCCGACGTGTCGCCCTTGCGCCAGTACTCCTGACGAGAGCGGCTCCAGAACGTCACCCGCCCGGACGTGAGCGTCCGGTGCACGGCCTCGTCGTCCATCCACCCCAGCATCAGCACCTCACCGCTGTCGTGCTGCTGGACGACGGCCGCCACGAGGCCGTGCTCGTCCCGCTTCAGGCGGCTGGCGACGGTCGGGTCGAGGGCGGTGTTCGCTGTGATGTCCGCGGGGGTGGGCTCAGGCACGTGCCGATCCTGCCACGCGTCGGAGCGAGCGTGCCCACGCGTCCGTCGGCGCCTGACCCCGGGACGTGCCAGCATGAGCGGATGACCTGGCACCCGATCCTGCGCGCGCAGCTCGCGGACGCGCTGCTCGCCGCCGGCCCCGACGCCCCGACGCTGTGCGAGGGCTGGCGCTCGCGCCACCTCGCCGCGCACGTCGTGCTGCGCGAGTCCTCCCTCGCCGTCGGCGCGGGGATCGCGGTCCCCGCCCTCGCGGCGCGGGCCGACGCAGCGATCGAGGACCTCGCGCAGACCGCTTCGGGTGACGGCCCCTACCGCGACCTGGTCGCGCGGGTCGCGGACGGGCCGCCGCGCTGGCACCCCACGTCGTGGGCCGGTGACGCGGCCAACGTCGTCGAGTTCTTCGTCCACACCGAGGACGTGCTCCGAGGCGCCGGTCCCGTGCCGCCGCGCGAGCTGGACCCCGGGCTCGTCGACGAGCTGTGGCGCCGGCTCCTGCAGACGGCACGGTTGCCCCTGCGGCGCTCCGGGGTGGGCGTGGTGCTGGTGCGCCAGGACGGGCAGCGGCGCCGGGTGCGCGGGCCGGGTGGCGGACACGGCACGGTCGTGGTGCGCGGTGCCGTGCCCGAGCTGCTGATGTGGGTGCACGGCCGGGGTGCCGCGGCCGACGTCGACCTCGAGGGCGACCCCTCCGACGTGGCCGCTCTGCGGTCCCTGCTCCCCGCCGCGTGACCGGTCAGCGGACGGTGACGCCCGCGTCCCGCAGCGCCGCCTTGACCTCGCCGACGGTCAGGGCACCGAAGTGGAAGACCGACGCCGCCAGGACCGCGTCGGCGCCCGCACGGGCGGCCTCCACGAAGTGCTCGGGCGTGCCGGCTCCCCCGCTCGCGATCAGTGGTACCGCGACCTCCGCCCGGACGTCCCGCAGCATCTCGAGGTCGAAGCCGGCCGTCGTCCCGTCCGCGTCCATGGAGTTGAGCAGGATCTCGCCCGCACCCAGCTCCGCCGCCCGGGCGGCCCAGGCCACGGCGTCGATGCCGGTCCCGCGCCGGCCGCCGTGCGTGGTGACCTCGTAGCCGGAGTCCGTCCGCGCGTCGCCGGTGGTACGTCGCGCGTCGACCGACAGGACGAGCACCTGGCTGCCGAACCGTTGCGCGATCTCGGCGATCAGCTCGGGACGCGCGATCGCAGCCGTGTTCACGCCCACCTTGTCCGCACCGGCGCGCAGCAGCCGGTCGACGTCGTCCACCGCGCGCACGCCGCCCCCGACGGTCAGCGGCACGAAGATCTCCTCCGCCGTGCGTCGCACGACGTCGTAGGTCGTCTCCCGGTTGCCCGACGACGCCGACACGTCGAGGAACGTCAGCTCGTCGGCACCCTCGAGGTCGTACCGGTGCGCGAGCTCGACCGGGTCACCGGCGTCGCGCAGGTTCTCGAAGTTCACACCCTTGACCACCCGGCCGGCGTCGACGTCGAGGCAGGGGATCACACGCAGGGCGAGGGTCACGACGATGCTCCTTGGGGGGTGCGGGTGGCCAGGATATCGATGACGAACACCACCGTCTGGCCCTTGAGCGCCTTGCTCTCGGTGGCCCCCAGCGCATACGTGGGCGGGACGACGAGCATCACCTGGCTGCCGGCCGGCTGGTCGACGAGCCCCTCCGCCCACGTCGGCACGTCCTCGAGCGAGAACGAGACGGGCACGCCCGACGTCCACGTGCTGTCGAACGCCTCCCCCGTCTTCCACGAGAAGCCCGTGTACTGGACGGTGATCGTGTCGGTCGCGCTCACCTGGGTCCCGGTGCCGCGGATGAGCGGCTGCGTCACCAGGTCGGTGGGCGCACCCTTGCCCGTCGGCTCGATCGTCGGCTCGCCGTTCGACGCGAGCGTCACCTTCGGCAGGTCGCTGCGCACGTCCGGCACCTTGTCGCCGTCCGCGCGGACCGGCAGCAGGTCGACGACCGTCACGGTGGGTGTGCTCCCGCCACCGCTCCCACCGCCGGGGCTGACCTGGAGCAGACGCGCACCCACGCGCTGGCCGGAGATCGTCCGGTAGAGGTCGGAGCCCAGGTCCGCCTCGCTCAGCGTGCGGGCGACCGGGCTCGTCGCGTAGCTCTGGTCGACCAGCGACGCGTCGGTGGAGTTCTCGATCCAGTAGTCGAGCAGCACGGGCTTGTCGTCGACCACGGCGTCGCCCGTGCCGGGCCAGATCGTCGTGCGGTAGGTCGACGAGACCTCCAGCGGCGTCAGGTACGTGATCGTCGGCGCCGCCCCCGGGACGCCCGAGACCGTGACGTCCGGCGGGACGTCCGGCTGGTCCGAGCAGCCCGCCAGCGCGAGGCTCGCCACCAGCGCGGCCGTCACGATGGTCCGCAGTCGTCGCACGTCGTCCCTTCCGTCGTCCTGATCGCGGTCACCGGTCGGCGATCCGGCCGACACTGTACGGCGCGCACCTGGGGCCGGTCCGAGCGTCCGGACCGGCCACGAGGCACGCCGCGTGAGGCGCTACATCGACTCGATGAGCCGTTCGACCCGGTCGTCGACGTTCCGGAACGGGTCCTTGCACAGCACCGTGCGCTGCGCCTGGTCGTTGAGCTTGAGATGCACCCAGTCGACCGTGTAGTCCCGACGGGCGTCCTGCGCCGCCCGCACGAAGTCGCCGCGCAGCTTGGCCCGGGTGGTCTGCGGCGGGACCGCGGTCGCCTCGAACACGTCGAGGTCGGTGGTCACGCGCTCGACCATGCCCTTGGCCGCGAGCAGGTTGTACAGCCCCTCCGAGCGCGAGATGTCGTGGTACGCGAGGTCGAGCCGCTGCACCCGCACGTCGGACAGCTCCAGGTCGTGCTTGGCCCGGTACCTCTCGATGAGCTTGTACTTGATGACCCAGTCCAGCTCGCGCTCGACGAGGGACAGGTCGCCCGTGGCGAGCGCCCGCAGCCCGCGCTCCCACAGGTCGAGCACCTGCTTGGTCTCCGGCGCCGGTCCCCCTTGGGCGTCGACGAAGTCGACGACGCGCGACAGGTACTCCTCCTGCAGCTCGATCGCGGTGGCCGTGCGCCCGTTGGCCAGCGTGACCGGGTGCTTGCCCGTCATGTCGTGGCTGATCTCCCGGATGGAGCGAATCGGGTTCTCCAGCGAGAGGTCTCGCATCGGCACACCGGCCTCCACCATGCGCAGGAGCAGGTCGGTGGCACCGACCTTCAGCATGGTGGTGGGCTCGGCCATCGAGGAGTCGCCGACGATGACGTGCAGCCGGCGGTAGTGCTCGGCGTCGGCGTGCGGCTCGTCGCGCGTGTTGATGATGGGACGCGAGCGGGTGGTCGCGCTCGAGACGGCCTCCCAGATGTGGTCGGCACGCTGCGAGAGGCAGTACACGGCACCCCGCGGCGTGGTGAGCACCTTGCCCGCGCCGGTCAGGATCTGGCGGGTGATCAGGAACGGGACCAGCACGTCCGAGAGCCGCGCGAAGTCGCCCTGCCGGCGCACCAGGTAGTTCTCGTGGCACCCGTACGAGTTGCCCGCCGAGTCGGTGTTGTTCTTGAACAGGTGGATGCGGCCCGGCAGGCCCTCGTGCTCGAGCCGCTGCTGCGCGTCCTCGACCAGCCCCTCCAGGATCCGCTCGCCGGCACGGTCGTGCGTGATGAGCTGGCGGACGTCGTCGCACTCCGCCGTCGCGTACTCGGGGTGCGAGCCGACGTCCAGGTACAACCGCGACCCGTTGCGCAGGAAGACGTTCGACGAGCGCCCCCAGGCCACGACCTTGCGGAACAGGTAGCGCGCCACCTCGTCCGCCGACAAGCCGCGCCCGTCCTGGGCCGCGCACGTCACGCCGTACTCGGTCTCCAGACCGAAGATCCGCTTGTCCATGCCTCCGCCTCACCTCTCCGGCCGCCGCCGACCGGCCCGTCCGTCCGTCGTGCGTCAGGCCTGCAACAGGTCCTCCAGCAGCGCCCCCGTCAGCCGCCGGAAGGCGCGCCGCGGCCGGGTGCGGTCCAGCACAGCGACCTCGAGCTGCGCCGCCGGCAGCGTGCGCTGCGCACCGCCCTCGTCGGTCGGCGTCCCCAGCGCCCGGACCGCCAGCGCCAGCACCTGCGGCAACGTCATGCCGGGCTGCCAGCCGTCCTCGACGACCGCGCCCAGGCGCTCGGCCTGGCCGCCCATGACGACCCAGCCGTGCTCGTCGGTGACCGATCCGTCGTACGCGAGCCGGTAGATCTGGTCGCCGTCGGCGGTGCGGCCCACCTCGGCCACCACGAGCTCGACCTCCAGGGGCTTCGACTCGGTCGTGAACACCGTGCCGAGCGTCTGCGCGTACGCGTTGGCCAGGCCGCGGGCCGTCACGTCGACCCGGTCGTAGGAGTAGCCGCGCAGGTCGGCGTACCGGACGCCCGCCACACGCAGGTTCTCGAACTCGTTGTACTTGCCGACCGCCGCGAACGCGATGCGGTCGTAGATCTCCGAGACCTTGTGCAGGGCGCGGGACGCGTTCTCCGTAGCGAACGCGATGCCGTCGTCGTACTGCACGACGACGACGGACCGACCGCGCGCGATCCCCTTGCGGGCGTAGTCCGCCCGGTCCTTCATGAGCTGCTCGGGCGAGACGTAGAACGGCATGCTCATCGGGCACCCCCGCGGTCGGTGTGGGAGGCGCGGCGGCGTTCCTCCGACGCCGCCGCCACCGCAGCCAGCTCGTCGTCGCCGACGCGCAGGTACCCGGCCTCGGTGACCGTCACGACGACCGGCCAGATGCGCCGCGTCGTGTCGGGGCCGCCCGTCGCGGAGTCGTCGTCGGCCGCGTCCACCAGCGCCTCGACGGCGACCCGCACCGCGTCCGCGCTGCCCATGCCCGGCCTCCACAGCTTCTTGAGCGACCCGCGCGCGAAGACGGAGCCCGAACCCACCGCGTGGTGGTCGTGCTCCTCGTACCGGCCGCCCGTGACGTCGTAGGAGAAGATCCGGCCCAGGCGTCGGTCCAGGTCGTAGCCCCCGAACAGCGGCACGACCGCCAGTCCCTGCATCGCCAGGCCCAGGTTGCCGCGGATCATCGTGGACAGGCGGTTGGCCTTGCCGTCGAGCGAGAGCAGGCTGCCCTCGATCTTCTCGTAGTGCTCGAGCTCGAGCTGGAACAGCCGGACCAGCTCGACCGCGAGGCCCGCGGTGCCGGCGATGCCGACCGCCGAGTACTCGTCGGCCGGGAAGACCTTCTCGATCTCCCGGCTCGCGATCATCGAGCCCATGGTCGCGCGGCGGTCGCCGGCCATGACCATGCCGCCGTCGAAGGTCAGCGCGACGATCGTGGTGCCGTGCGGCGCCTGGACGTCGCCCATCGGCAGCGGGCGGTTGCCCGGCAGCAGGTCGGGGGCGTGGCCCGCGAGGAAGTCGACGAACGACGACGACCCCGGTGTGGTGAACGCGTGCGGCAGCCGCCCCGAGGCGGCAGGGTCAGCGGGCGTCATCGGGCGTCACTGACCGCCCTTCTGGACGAAGCCGCGCACGAACTGCTCGGCGTTGGACTCCAGCACGTCGTCGATCTCGTCGAGCAGCGCGTCGACCTCCGCGTCCCGCGCCTGGGCGGAGGGCGCGGCCGGTGCGGGGGGCGCGTCGTCGATCGGGTCGTCGTCGTTCCGACGGGGGTTCACGCGTTCCTGACCAGCCATCACGCACCTCCTGGCGTCTCTTGCCGTCGCAGTCCTGCGCGATCCACCTGCGCAGGTGACCACCCTAGGCCCATCCTGCGACACTCCCGTCGGACGCGCCCGCCACCCGGACAGGCGCGGGCCCGACCGCCTCACGCGCCGAGCGCCTCCAGGAGAGACCGGGCGTCGCGGCAGTCGTCGAGCAGGGCACCGACGTGCGCACGGGTCCCGCGCAGCGGGTCGCGCATGGGGACGCGCTGCAGCGTGCTGGCGCCGGGCACGTCGAAGACGATCGAGTCCCACGACGCCGCCGAGATCTCACCCGGGTAGCGGGCGACGGCCTCGCCCCGGAAGTAGGCGCGCGTGTCCGTGGGCGGGTGAGCGACGGCCTCGTCGACCTGCTCCGGCGTGACGAGCAGCTCGACGGCCCCGGCCGCGACGAGCCGGTGGTACAGCCCGCGCTCCGGCCGCAGGTCCGACCACTGCAGGTCGACGGCCGCCAGGCGCGGGTGGTCCCACGCGATCTGGTCGCGCCGCCGCATGCCCTCCATCAGCCGCAGCTTGGCGAGCCACTCGACCTCGCGCGCGCACGACGCAGGGTCGTCGGCCAGGCGCGTGAGCAGGGAGTCCCAGCGCCCGAGGACGTCCGCCGTCTGGTCGTCGACGTCGCCGCCGACGTGCGCCATCGCGGCCCGCACCGCACCCAGGTACTCGCGCTGGATCTCCAGGGCCGTCAGCCGACGACCGTCGGCGAGGTCCAGGCGCTCGGTCAGCGTGAGGTCGTGGCTGACGACGTGCGTCGCCTGCACGGGGTCGCGCAGCGCCAGCCGGTCGATCGCGCCGAGCGCTCCCCCGGCACCGCCCTCGGCGACCGCGCGCTCGATCAGCCACAGCACCAGCGACGCGGTGCCGAGGCGCAGGTACGTCGCCACCTCGAGCATCGTCGCGTCGCCCACGATGACGTGCAGCCGGCGCCAGCGCTCCGGGTCGGCGTGCGGCTCGTCGCGCGTGTTGACGATCGGCCGGCGCAGGGTCGTCTCGAGCCCGATCTCTGCCTCCACGTAGTCCGCACGCTGCGAGAGCTGGAACCCGGCGCGCTCGCCGCGCTGCCCGAGCCCCACCCGTCCCGCACCGGTGAAGACCTGGCGCGTGACCAGGAACGGCATGAGGCGCGCCGCGAGGTCGTTGAACGGCACGGCGCGGTCGACGAGGTAGTTCTCGTGCGTCCCGTAGGTGGCCCCCTTGCCGTCCACGTTGTTCTTGTACAGCGTGACGTCGGGCAGCGCCGGGTTGGACATGAGCGTGCGGACCGACGCGAGCATCACCTGCTCCCCGGCACGGTCCCAGCGCACGGCGTCGAGCGGGTTGGTGACCTCGGGCGACGAGTACTCGGGGTGGGCGTGGTCGACGTACAGGCGAGCCCCGTTGGTGAGGATGACGTTGGCCGCTCCCGGGTCCTCGTACTCCTCGACGGCGGGTCGCTCGACCTCCTGCGGTCCGTCGCCCGACGGTGCGGGACGCGCCGGGTCGTCGGTCAGCTGCGACGGGTGCGCCGACGCGCGCTGCAGGCGGAACCCACGCGCGTCGTGCAGCGGGTCCTCGTCGTCGTAGTCCCAGCGGGCCTTGGCGCGGGCACCCTCGCGGGCCGCTGCGTGGACGGCCACGACGTGGCTCGACAGCAGCATCGGGTTCGCCATCGGCCGCCCGGGCTGCAGGATGCCGTACTCGGTCTCGATGCCCATCACGCGACGCACGCTCACGTGATCACCCTAGGCCGGAGCGCGCAGACGACGAGAGCGCGTCCCAGCCCGCGGCCGATGACGCGCCCTCGTCCGGTGCTGCTAGAGGTACTGGCCCGTGCTCGTCACGTTCTCGATCGTGCGCGACCCCTCGGTGCCCTTCTTGCCCTGGACGATCGTGCGGATGAACACGATCCGCTCCCCCTTCTTGCCGGAGATGCGCGCCCAGTCGTCGGGGTTGGTCGTGTTGGGCAGGTCCTCGTTCTCCTTGAACTCGTCCACGCACGCCGTGAGCAGGTGGTCCACCCGGATGCCGCGCTGCCCGGTGGACAGCAGGTCCTTGATGGCCGACTTCTTGGCGCGGTCGACGACGTTCTGGATCATGGCGCCCGAGTTGAAGTCCTTGAAGTAGAGGACCTCCTTGTCGCCGCTCGCGTAGGTCACCTCGAGGAAGCGGTTCTCCTCGCTCTCGGTGTACATGCGCTCGACGACGCGCGCGACCATCGCGTCGACGGCCGCAGCCGGCGAGCCGCCGTTCTCGGCGAGGTCGTCCTCGTGGATCGGCAGCCCGGCGGTCAGGTACTTGCCGAAGATCTCGCGCGCGCCCTCGGCGTCGGGACGCTCGATCTTGATCTTCACGTCCAGGCGGCCGGGCCGCAGGATGGCGGGGTCGATCATGTCCTCGCGGTTGGAGGCGCCGATGACGATGACGTTCTCGAGCCGCTCGACACCGTCGATCTCGGCCAGGAGCTGCGGCACGATCGTCGTCTCCACGTCACTCGAGACGCCCGTCCCGCGGGTGCGGAACAGCGACTCCATCTCGTCGAAGAACACCACCACGGGGTGACCCTGCGACGCCTTCTCCCGCGCCCGGGCGAAGATCAGCCGGATGTGCCGCTCGGTCTCGCCGACGTACTTGTTGAGCAGCTCGGGGCCCTTGACGTTGAGGAAGAAGCTGCGCACGTCCGCGGCGTCCTCCCCGCGGGCGGCCGCCGCGGTCGCGGCCAGCGAGTGCGCGACCGCCTTGGCGATGAGCGTCTTGCCGCATCCGGGAGGTCCGTACAGCAGGACGCCCTTCGGCGGCTTGAGGCCGTGCTCGCGGAACAGCTCCGGGTGCAGGAACGGCAGCTCGACCGCGTCGCGGATCGCCTCGATCTGCGGGCCGAGACCGCCGATGTCCTCGTACGCGATGTCGGGGACCTCCTCGAGGACCAGGTCCTCGACCTCGGCGCGCGGGATCACCTCGAACACGAAGCCGGAGCGCGAGTCGATCGTCAGCGCGTCCCCGATCCGGGCCCCGCCCTGACGGACCTGCCCGGCGAAGCGGACCACGCGCTCCTCGTCGCCGCGCCCGACCACCAGCGCACGGTCGTCGCCGATCATCTCCTTGACGGTGACGATCTCGCCGACCTTCTCGTACCCACCCGCCTCGACGACCGTGAGGGCCTCGTTGAGCATGACCTCCTGGCCGGGCTGCAGGCGATGGACGTCCAGCGCCGGGCTGGCGCCGACGTGCATCTTGCGTCCGGCCGACACGATGTCCACGGTCCCGTCGGAGCGGGCCGCGAGGAACGTCGCGTACGTGCCGGGAGGCTTGGCGAGGTCGTCGACCTGGCGCTTGAGCTCGACGATCTGCTGCCGCGCGGCCACCAGGGCCTCGCTGAGCCGCTCGTTCTTGGCGGCGAGCAGGGTGAGCTCGCGGTGCAGCTCGTATCCGGGGCTGGGTTCGGTCACGGTCGGCCTCCTCCCGTCGTGGCGGCTGCGGGGCCGCCGGTCTTGCACCCTAACCATGCAAGTCAAACACGGGATCGTCGGCGCACCGACTTGTGTCCGGACCGTGACGAACCGTCCACCGGGTGGACGCTCCGGTCAGGCCTCGGGCGCCTGACCGACGTCGCGTCGCACCTTGCGGATCTTCTTGTCGGAGACCTCGCGCTCCCCCAGCGCCTCGGGGGTCCAGAGCTCGGCGTCCTCGACGGGCGCCCCGTCCGCGGCCACCGGGTAGGCACCCTTCGCGGGCCGACGACGACGCAGCGGCGCCTCGACACCGTCCGCGAGCCGCCGCGTGGTGAGCAGGAAACCCGTGTGCCCGATCATCCGGTGCTCGGGCCGGACCGCGAGGCCCTCGAGGTGCCACCCCCGGACCATCGACTCCCACGCCTGCGGCTCGGTGTAGCGCCCGTCGGTGCGGATGTCCTCCGCGAGCCGGGACAGCTGCGTGGTCGTCGCGACGTAGCAGATCAGGACCCCGCCGGGCGCGAGCGCGTCCGCGGCGACCTCGAGGTTCTCCCACGGGGCGAGCATGTCGAGCACGACGCGGTCGACGCTGCCGGGCTCGGCGACGGTCGGCAGGACGTCGGCGAGGTCACCGACCGACAGCTCCCACGCGGGGTGCGGGCCACCGAAGAATCCCTCGACGTTCCCGCGGGCGATGGCGGCGAAGTCCTCGCGGCGCTCGATGGAGTGCACCGAGCCGCCGTCGCCGACGGCCCGCAGCAGCGACATCGTCAGCGCACCGGACCCGACGCCCGCCTCGATGACGCGCGCGCCCGGGTAGATGTCGGCCATCGTGACGATCTGCCCGGCGTCCTTCGGGTACACGACCGCGGCCCCGCGGGGCATCGACAGCACGTGGTCGGCGAGCAGCGGGCGCAGCGCCAGGTACTCGATGCCACCGGTGTTCTGCACGACGGTTCCCTCGGGCGCGCCGATGAGGTCCTCGTGGCGGAAGTAGCCACGGTGCGTGTGGAACGTCGCGCCCTCGGCGAGCGTGATCGTGTGGAGCCGGCCGCGCGGGTCGGTGAGCTGGACGCGGTCACCCACCCGGAGCAGGCCGCGCCGCTGGGCGGCGCCCGTCGGGCCGGAGGTGGTCGCGTTCTCGTCGTGGGTCACGGGCGACGAGTCTAGGCGTCCGCCGGCCGCACGGTCGGCGGGCCGTCAGGCGCGGATGGCCGCGATGACGTCCGTCGCGCGGATCAGGCCGACGACGCGCCCGTCGACCATCGCCACCACGACGGGCGACGTCCGCGTGGCCTCGCCGATCGCCTGGATCAGCGCCTGGCCCGCCAGGGTGCCGTCCACGACGGCACCGACGGGAAGCGTGATGGCGACGGTGCTGAGCGGCGTCGTGCCGGCCGCCGCGTGCGGGACCGCGGCCGCGGCGCCGCGGTCCACGTACGCCGCGGGGCGCCCGTCGGGCGAGAGCAGCACCACCTCCTGCGCGCCGACGCCCGCCGCGGTGGCCCCGGCGTGCGCGACCGAGTCGTCGTGCGGGACGCCGATCGCGGGCGTCGAGATGCTGCTCAGAGTCAGGTGGTGGACAGCCTTCTGCGTCTTGCCGCTGCGAACGGACGCGGTGGCCCCCGACCAGAGGAACGCGGCGATGAACGCGGTCCACACCACGTTGACGAGGTCGGGCTGGACACCGCGGACCAGCGGCCACACGAGCGCCCACGCGAAGAGCAGGACCGCGAAGACCCGGCCCACCCAGCCGGCCGCGACCGTGCCGGTGTGGCGGTTCCTGGTGGCGGCCCACACGGCGGCCTCGAGCACGCGCCCGCCGTCGAGCGGCAGGCCGGGGATCATGTTGAAGACCGCCACGAAGCCGTTGGAGATCGCCCCGGAGTACAGCAGCAGCCCGCCGAGCGACCAGGGGTCGACGAGCTGGGCGGCGCCGAGGAAGGCCGCCGCGAGGACCAGGTTGGCGAGCGGACCGACGGCAGCGACGAGCGCGCTGGTCGCGGGCGTCGGCGCGCCGCCGCCGAACGAGGTGTGCCCGCCCCACAACGTCAGGACGAACTCGTGCGGCTGCTGGCCACGCGCCCTCGCCACGAGCCCGTGCGCGAGCTCGTGGACGAGCACCGACCCGAACAGCAGGACCACGAAGACGGCGGCGACCGCGTACACGAGCACACCTGGCCCGTCGGACCGGGCCCGGACGCTCGGCGCGAAGACCAGCGTGAGCACCACCGCCGCGATCAACCAGCTGGGCGCCAGGATCACGGGGGCACCGACGACGTGCCCGATCACCCAGCCCTGCGTACGTCGGGCGGGGGGCCGTGGGGTGCTCATCGGCCCAGCCTAGGCGGCGTCGCTGCTGTCACGTGCTCCCACCACGTGCCACTGCCACGTGCTACTGCCAGGCGTTGCGGCCGACCTTCCAGTCGACGACGCTCAGCGGGACGGTGAGCACCGGACGGTGCTGGTGGTGCGCCAGGTGGACCGCGACCGACCCCTCGAAGAACTCACGCATGCGGGCTCCCGAGCCCGGGGCCCGGGTGCCGACGACGAGCACGCCCGCGTCCACGGCCCTGGCCAGGTGGGTGAGCGCGCGGTCCGGGCGGCCGGCCAGGTAGTGCAGCTCCCACGCCGGTCCGTCGGCACCGACCACGGCCGCCACCTGCGCGCGCAGGGCGTCGCGCACGTCCCGCCAGCCGTCGTCGATCGAGTCGGGGTCGACGGGGGCGTGCTGCACGCCGTCCGGTCCCTCGTCGACCACGTAGCGGGACGTGTCGGCGTAGGCGAAGTGCACGGCCGGAGCCCGCACGGCACGGGCGAGCGACATCGCGGTCAGGGCCACCAGCGGGTCCTGGTCCGGCGTCACGCCGACGACGACCGCGTGACCGTCGACCGGGACCATCCGGTCGACACCCGGCTGCGGGACCGCACGGTTCTCCATCGGGTCACCTCCGCTCGTCGCGCCTCGTCGCGCGCCTCGAGCCTACGCGCGGGTCCGGCGGAAGGCCGGTCGGTGCGGGTCGTGTGGGTGGCGGCGCCTAGTCTGCGGGCGTGAGCAGCAGCGAGATGGAGCAGGAACGCGCGGTCGACGCGGCGCCGGACGGCGTCGCGCAGGAGGTCGTGGTCGAGGAGGCCGTCGAGGACGCCCTGGTCGCCCGTCCCGCGACGGACGATGCTCCCCCGCGCCCGCCGTCGCGGCCGGGGCTGTCGCCGTCACGCGCGAACGACTTCCTCCAGTGCCCGCAGCTCTACCGGTTCCGGGTCATCGACCGGCTTCCGGAGCCCCCCAGCCCGGCCGCGGCGCGCGGCACGCTCGTGCACGCGGTGCTCGAGCGACTGTTCGACCTGCCGGCACCGCAGCGGACGCTCGCGGCGGCACACGGCCTCCTGACGCCGCAGTGGGACGAGCTGCGCGAGCGCTCGCCGCAGGTCACGGAGCTGTTCGCCGACCCGGCCGCCCTGACGGAGTGGCTGGTCAGCGCGCAGTCGCTGCTGGGCACGTACTTCGGCCTCGAGGACCCCACGCGGCTCGAGCCGGCGGAGCGCGAGGTGCAGGTCTGCGTCGACCTCGACGACGGTCCGCAGCTGCGCGGCATCGTCGACCGCGTGGACGTCGCCCCCAACGGCTGGGTGCGGGTCGTGGACTACAAGACGGGCCGCTCGCCGCGCGCCGGCTTCGAGAGCTCGGCGCTGTTCCAGATGCGGTTCTACGCCTACGTCATCTGGAAGACGCGCGGAGTCCTGCCGAAGCGGCTGCAGCTCGAGTACCTCGGCGACGGTGTGGTCGTCCAGCACGAGCCGAGCGAGGCCGAGATGGCGACGTTCGAGGCGCGCATCCGCTCGATCTGGGCCGGCATCCAGGACACGGCCCGCAGCGGGCAGTGGCGTCCGCGCACGTCACGGCTGTGCGACTGGTGCTCGTTCAAGGCGATCTGCCCCGCGTTCGGCGGAACGCCGCCCGAGGTCCCCGACGGCGCGGTCGAGCGAGCCACCGGCGTCGCGGTGGCGCCGGCGGCCTGAGGTCTGTCGGCGAGGTCGGCGGGCGTCAGCGAACGGCGACGCGGGCTGCGACCTGCTGGCCGAGCCACAACGCACCGACCGCGCACCCGAGTGCCACGAACAGCCCCGGAACGATCGCGTAGTCGAAGATCGACCGCGTCAGGACGGTGCGCAGGTCGGCGATCCGTACCGCCCACGACGCCTGGTGCGGCAGCGAGCCCGGGACAGCGCTCGTGCCGTCTGTCACGACGCAGCTCATCGTGTACATCGCGCCGAGCCCGACGACGCCCGCCCAGACCTGACGTCCCATCCCGCGAGCGTCCGGGTCGGCACGCCGCAGCCCGCCGGCCGCACGGAGTGCAGGCAGCGCGCGGGCGTCGACGCTCGGAATCACGGCGGTGACCGTACAGACCGATCCTGTGGTTGCCAAACTCGCCGCCGCGACGCGCCGCGCGCGCCGTGAAGAACCGGGCGCAACCGCCCGAAGTGCTACGCGTGGACGCCGTCTCCGGCGACCTCGCCCTCCACCAGCGCCGCGAACCACCGCAGGTCGAGCCCGAGCAGGTCGCTGACCCGGACCAGTCCCGGGCGCGGCTCGACCGGCTGGAACACCTCGACGCCGACCGTGCGCGCCCCGGAGGCGAGGGCCGACGTGATCCCGGTGCGAGAGTCCTCGACCGCCACGCAGCCCTCGATCGGCACCCCGAGCAGCGCCGCGGCCCGCAGGTAGGGCGCCGGGTCAGGCTTGTTGACCACGTCGTCGCCCGCGACGACGACGTCGAAGCAACCTGCCACGTGCGCGAACGGCTCCGCGAGCCGCCGGAACGAGGACGTCACGAGCGCCATCGGCACGCCGGCCGCGGCCAGGGCGTCCAGCAGCTCGCGAGCCCCGGGCTGCCAGGGGGTGCTCCGCTCGACACCAGCGGCGACCCGCTCGTTGAGGAAGTCGACGATCTCGTCCAGCGGCAGGTCCACGCCGCGCTCGTGCAGCGTCTGCGCCGTGACGGCCATCGGGTTGCCGACCATCTTCAGGCCGTCCTCGTGCGACCACTTCCCGCCGTAGCGGGTCACCAGCTCCGTCTCGGCAGCGATCCACAGGGGCTCGGTGTCGACGAGGGTGCCGTCCATGTCCCACAGGACGGCAGCGGGCAGCGGCGAAGAGGTCTGGGGCACGCCCACCATCCTAGGGAACCCTGCGAGGCGCCCTCCCCTAGGCTGGCCCGATGAGCGAGACGCCCGGCGCGAACCCCGCAGACCTCCCGCCCGAGCCGCACGACGTGGCTCACGCGGTCCTGCCCGCGGGCGAGACCGTTCTGCTGGCCGCCTTCGAGGGGTGGAACGACGCCGGCTCCGCGGCGACGCAGTCGCTCGAGCACCTGCACGACGTGTGGGGCGCCGAGCAGGTCGACGAGCTCGATCCGGAGGAGTACCACGACTTCCAGGTCAACCGCCCCCAGGTGGGCCCGGGACCGGACGGCCGTCGCGAGCTCACGTGGCCGACGACCGCCATCGCCGTGGCGACCACGCCGCACGGGCGCACGGTGGTGCTGGTGCACGGCATCGAGCCGTCGATGCGCTGGCGGCACTACTGCGACGAGGTCCTCGGGATCGCCGCGTCGCTCGGCGTGCGCACCGTGGTGACCGTCGGCGCGCTGCTCGCCGACGTGCCACACACGAGGCCCATCCCGGTGAACGCCACGAGCGAGGACGCCGCCCTGCGCGAGCTGTTGGACCTCGAGCCCAACACGTACGAGGGTCCGACGGGCATCGTCGGCGTGCTGCAGCACGAGGCCGGGGCCCGCGGACTGGGCGCGTTGTCCCTGTGGGCCGCGGTCCCCCACTACGTCGCGCACCCGCCGTCGCCCAAGGCGACGCTCGCGATCCTGCGACGCATCGAGTCGCTGCTGGGTGAGCCGGTCCCGTTCGGCGAGCTGCCCGACGACGCGGCCGCGTGGCAGGAGGGCGTCGACGAGCTCGCCGGCGAGGACGGGGAGATCGGCGAGTACGTCCGCCAGCTCGAGGAGGCGAAGGACACCGCCGACCTGCCGGAGGCGTCCGGCGAGGCCATCGCGCAGGAGTTCGAGCGCTACCTGCGTCGCCGCGACAAGGGCACGGGCGGCTGATCCGTCAGAAGCGGATGCCCAGGAGGGCGTCGAGCATGCGGCCGACGACGCCGGGTGCACCCTCGTCCCAGCTCTCGCTGCTGCCACCGTCGGCGCCGCCCACCAGCGCGGTCTGCGCCCACGCGTCGACGAGCGCGAGCGCACGCGGCGTGTCGAGGTCGTCGGCCAGCGCCGCGCGGACGTCGGCGAGCAGCGCGTCGGCGGACGGGCCCCCGTTGCCGGACACCGAGCGGTGCCACGTCGCGAGCCGCTCGCGCGCCTCCGCCAGACCGGCATCGGTCCAGTCCCAGTCGTCGCGGTAGCGGTGCGCGAGGATCGCGAGGCGGATCGCCATCGGGTCCTCGCCGTCGGCGAGGAGCTGGGAGACGAGCACGAGGTTGCCCCGGGACTTGCTCATCTTCTCGCCCTCGAGGCCCACCATGCCGGCGTGCAGGTGCACCCGGGCGCCGTGGCCCGAGTCGAGCAGTCGCGCGTGGGACGTGCTCATCTCGTGGTGCGGGAACAGCAGGTCCGAGCCCCCGCCCTCGACGTCGAACGGCAGACCGAGGGCGTCACGCGCGATGACGGCGCACTCGATGTGCCAGCCGGGGCGGCCCCGTCCCAGCGAGCCCCCGTCCCACGCGGGCTCGCCGGCGCGCTCCCGCCGCCACAGCAGCGGGTCCAACGGGTCACGCTTGCCGGGCCGGTCGGGGTCGCCGCCGCGCTCCGCGGACAGCGTCAGCATCGTCGGCGCGTCGAACCCGGACACGGCCCCGAAGGCGTCGTCGGCCGACAGGTCGGCATAGACGTCACCGAGCTCCTCGCCGACCTCGTCGGGCGTCGCGACCCGGTACGCCGCGCCCGCGGCCAGCAGCTTCTCGACCGCCGCGACGACGGCCGGCACCTGCTCGACCACCCCGCTCCACACGTCGGGCGGGACGACCCCGAGCGCCGTCATGTCGCGGGCGTACAGCGCCGTCTGCTCGACGGCGAGCTCCCGCCAGTCGACGCCGGTCGCCTCGGCGCGCTCCAGGAGCGGGTCGTCCACGTCGGTGACGTTCGACGCGTAGCGCACCGCCTGTCCCGCGTCGCGCCACGCGCGCCCCAGGACGTCGAAGGCGACGTACGTCGCCGCGTGGCCCATGTGGGTGGCGTCGTAGGGCGTGATGCCGCAGACGTACAGCGTCGCGGTCGGGCCCTCGGCGGCGACGACGAGGTCCCCGGTGGACGAGTCCCGCACCTTGACCGGCCCTCCTCGGCCGGGAAGCGACGGGACGAACGGCGAGGGCCAGGTGAGCACGGCCTCAAGCCTAACGGCGGCCGGACGGCACCGTGACACCGGTCCGATGTCCGGCACGCGGTCCCCGCAGGGGTCATGATGCTCACCGTGAGCGACGCGCAGCACTTCAGCAAGGGTCCGTCGGGCTGGCACGACGGCGACGACGGCAGCCCGCGGTGGATCGTCGTCGCCCCCGGCGACCTGATCACCTACGCCCGCGAGCACAAAGTCAGCGAGCAGGCCATCGAGCTGCTCGACCACCACACCCCGGGCGCGCACCCCGAGCGCAGCACGCACCCCCTGCGCGGTCACGTCGACCAGTCCGCGGACGGCGAGATCATCCTGTCCGTCCCCACGCTGTCGTACGTCGCCGACACCCGCGACGTGCACACGGGCGCACTGACCATGATCCTGTCCGACTCCGTCATCGTGACGTCGGAGGCGGGAGAGGGCGGCATCCTGACCCGCGCGGCCGAGAAGCTGTGCAGCGGCGTCCCGGTCCCCGACACCGGCATCGCCCAGGTGCTGGCCGCGATCCTGCTCACGCTCGTCTCGCACGCCGCGGACGTGGAGGCGGAGCTCGGCGACGCGGTCGCCGACACGGAGCGCGTCGTGTTCAGCAGCTCACGGGTCGACGATCCCGTCGAGCGCATCTACGACCTCAAGCGGGAGATCGCCGAGGCGCGCCGCGCACTGGCCCCCATCACGGGCGTCCTGCCGCAGCTGGCCGCGGAGACGCTCCAGAAGCGACGCCGCAACCCCGCGCCGGCGGTCTGGCTCGATCGCGTCGAGGGGGTCGCCGACCGCGTCGACCGCCACCTCGACGCGCACGACGAGCTGCTCGACGCGATGCTCCAGGTGCACCTGAGCCAGGTCTCGGTGCAGCAGAACGAGGACATGCGCAAGATCTCGGCGTGGGCCGCCATCGCCGCGGTCCCGACGCTCATCGCGGGGATCTACGGCATGAACTTCCAGCACATGCCGGAGCTGACCTGGACCTGGGGCTACCCCGCCGTCATCGTCGTGATGCTCGGCATCTGCGGCGGGCTGTACCGCCAGTTCCGTCGCGTCGGTTGGCTGTGAGTGCTACGAGCCCGCGACGGTCGCGGCGTTGGGCTCCAGCGCGCCGGTGAGCAGCAGCAGGACGACGAACGCCGCCAGGCCCAGCCGGTACCAGACGAACGGCTTGTAGCTGAAGGTCGAGACGATCTTCAGGAACACGATGATCACGAGGTAGCCCACGAAGAACGCGACGAGCGTGGCGATCAGCGTGGCCCCGAAGCTGGGCGTGCCTGCCTTGCCGAACTCGTCGACGCTCTTGGCGAGCTGGAACAGGCCCGACCCGAACACCGCTGGGATGGCCAGCAGGAACGAGTACCGGGCGGCTGCCTCGCGGGTGTAGCCCATCAGCAGGCCACCGGTGATCGTGCCGCCCGAGCGCGACACGCCCGGGATCAGTGCGAGCGCCTGCCATCCGCCGAACTGCAGCGCGTCGCGGCCCTCCAGCTCCTCGAGCGTGCGCCGCTTGGCCCCCACCTTGTCCGCCCATCCCAGGAACAGACCGAACCCCGCCAGCATGAGCGCGACGATCCACAGGTTGCGGAACGTGCTCTCGATCGCGTCCTGGAACAGCAGGCCGAGGATGACGATGGGCAGCGAGCCGATCGCGATGTACCAGGCCATGAGCGCGTCGTGGTCGCGTGCCTCGCCGGGCGGCATGCCGGCGCGCGAGCGCCAGTCCGTGCCGTACGCGCCGCGCAGCGCGTGCCACCACGCGCCGACGATCCGCACGATGTCCCGGCGGAAGTACAGGATCACCGCGGTCTCGGTGCCGAGCTGCGTGATCGCGGTGAACGCGGCTCCGGGGTCCGAGCTGCCGATCAGCTCCCCCACGATGCGCAGGTGCGCGCTGGAGGAGACCGGCAGGAACTCGGTCAGTCCCTGCACCAGCCCCAGAAGGATCGCTTCACCTACGCCCATGCCGCTCACGAGCCGCAACCCTAGCCGGACACGCTTCCCACGTCCGGCAGACCCGTGGCCTGCGAGGTGGCGATCCGGTGAAGGCCCACCCGAACGCTCGGCGGCGGTCTAGGGTTGCCGATCATGGAGCACCGCCACCTGGGACGCACGGGACTGCGCGTGTCGCGGCTGGGACTGGGCACCATGACCTGGAGCCGGGACACCGACGAGCACGAGGCCACCGAGCAGCTGCGCGACTTCGTCGACGCCGGCGGGACGCTCGTGGACACGTCCGCGTCGTACGCCGACGGGGGCGCGGAGGAGCTGCTGGGCAGCCTGCTGGGCGACGTCGTGGAGCGCGACGAGCTGGTGCTGTGCACCAAGGCGGGCGTGCGGCGCACCGGCGAGCGTGCCGTCGTCGACGGTTCCCGCGGCGCGCTGATCGCATCCCTCGACGCGTCCCTGCGCCGGCTCGGCACCGACCACGTGGACCTGTTCCTCGTGCAGACGCCGGACCCGCGCACACCACTGGAGGAGACCGCGTCGGCGCTGCGGCTGGCCGTCAGCACCGGTCGCGCGCGCTACGTCGGGCTCGCCAACCACGCGGGCTGGCAGGTCGCGCGCGTCGCGAGCCTGCTCGAGCACGACCCCGGGCTCGCCGCGGTGCAGGCGGAGTACTCGCTGCTGCAGCGCGGCGTCGAGCGCGAGGTAGTCCCGGCCGCCCAGGCGCTCGGGGCCGGGATCCTGGCGTGGTCCCCGCTGGGGCGCGGCGTCCTGACCGGCAAGTACCGCCGGACCATCCCGGCCGACTCCCGCGCGGCGTCCCCGCACCTGGCCGGTTTCGTCGAGCCGTACCTCGGTGCCGACAGCGCGGCCGTGGTGGATGCGCTGGCGACAGCGGCGCACGGGCTGGACCGCGCCCCGCTCGAGGTCGCCCTCGCGTGGCTCACGTGGCGCCCGGGGGTGGCCTCCGCCGTCGTCGGCGCTCGCACGGCCGACCAGCTGCGGGGCTCCCTCCGGGCCCTGGACCTGGACCTCCCGCCCGAGCTGCGCGGCGCGCTCGACGACATCACCGCCCCGGCCCTCGGCTACCCCGAGCGGTTCTGAGCGGCGGGGCCCCGGGCTCCCTCAGGCGCGCTCGGCGGTCGCCTCGTCGACGTCGGCGCCGTCCTCGAACGCGTCGTCCCCGTCCGGGCCCCACTCGTCGTCGTCCTCGTCGTCCTCGTCGTCCTCCTCCGCGAGGTAGAACGGCAGGGCCTCACCGTGGGCAGTGCCCAGCGCCTCGTCGTACACCTCGAAGGCGTCGGCGAGCACGTCGTAGGCGTCGTCGACGGCCGGGTCGTCGTCGTCGTGCTTGGCGACGACGGCGTTGTAGTGGGCCTCGAGGGAAGCGATCAGGCGGTCCAGCGCGGCACGCGGGTCGACGGTCATGCCATGACCGTAGCGCCGCGCAGGGCACAATGGCAGCGCGATAGGTCGATCAGCGCCGGTAACAGGACGGGGTGAGCGATGGCAATCGGACAGACTGGCACGAAGCGCAAGGACTGGGTGGCCGTCGGAGGCCAGTACGAGTACCGCGTGGTGACCATCCCGCGGTCCACCAGCAGGGGCGATGCCCGCCGCATGCTCACCGAGCAGGCCGAGTACGGGCGCTGGGAGCTGGCCCGCTCGGTCATCTACGTGGGCGGTGAACGCAAGGTGTGGCTGCGCCGCAAGGTGCTGCGGGTGCGCAGCACGCTCGCGGAGACGCTCTGAGTCAGCAGGTCGCGAGCAGGCGGTCGAGCACCCGGGTGCCGAAGCGCAGCGCGTCCGTGGGGACGCGCTCGTCGACGCCATGGAACATCCCGGCGAAGTCGAGGTCCGGCGTGAGGCGCAGGGGCGCGAAGCCGTAGCCGGTGATGCCGAGCCGCGCGAGCGACTTGTTGTCGGTGCCGCCGGACAGCGTGTAGGGCAGGACCGTCGCGTCGGGGTCCTCGGCCAGCAGCGCATCTGTCATGGCGTCCACGAGCGCGCCGGTGTGCGGCGCCTCGAGGCCGATGTCGTGGTGGATGCGCTCGATCCGCACGTGCTCGCCGGCCAGCTCGGCGACCTTCGCGACGAACTCGTCCTCGCGGCCCGGCAGGAATCGGCCGTCGATCGTCCCCTCGGCGTTGCCGGGGATGACGTTGGCCTTGTAGCCCGACGTGAGCTGCGTGGGGTTGGTCGTGTGCCGCAGCGTGGCGCCGACGAAGCGCTGCGCGGGACCCAGCGCCTGCACGAGCCGGTCGACGCCCTCGGGGTCGGCCTCGTCGAACGGCAGGCCGGTGAGCTGGGCGACGCCCTCGAGCAGCGCGCGGACCGTCGGGGTGAGGTCGAGCGGCCACGGGTGCCGGCCGATCCGCGCCACGGCCTCGGCCAGGTGGGTCACCGCGTTGTCGTGGTTGACCTGGCTGCCGTGCCCCGCGCGGCCGTCTGCGACGAGCCGCATCCAGGACAGGCCCTTCTCGGCGGTC
>Ga0222423_1000154_pt1 | contig 63189 bp, 51 predicted proteins | sample 3A0metagenome_FD_182472 | JGI IMG/M metagenome (GOLD analysis project Ga0222423, IMG submission 182472) | Enriched microbial communities from leaf-cutter ant dump, University of Wisconsin, Madison, United States - 3A0 (version 2) | ecosystem: Environmental > Terrestrial > Nest > Insects nest >...
CATGTCAACGTTGTCATAATCGCTTTCCCCGTCCGCACGCCCCTGAGGGGGTGGACAGGGGGGCGCGGGGCCTGTTACGGTTTGTCTGACAAATCTGATAAAACATACGGTTACACCGTGGCCCGACTAACCATCATCGATCTGGCGCATCAGGCGGGAGTTTCGCCCAAGACGGTTTCGCGCGTCCTCAACAAGGAACCGGGCGTCCGTGCTGATAAACGCGCCCTGATCGAACGCCTGATTGCCGAAACGGGCTTCAAGCCCAATCCCGCCGCCCGCGCCCTTCAGGGATCGCGCAGCTATATGATCGGCCTGATCTTTGAACGCCCCGTCACCCACTATTACCAGCACGAGCTGCAAATGGGCGCGCTCAAGGGCTGCCGTCAGGCCGGTTACCATCTGGTCATCGAGGGTCTGGCCGAACTGAGGCCTCAGGGCATGGACGTCCTGAAACAGCGCCTGATCACCTCGCGCTTCGATGGCGTCCTCCTGCCGCCGCCGGTCGGTGACGATCAGGCCATTCTCGCCCTGTTCGACGAGCTGAAAGTCCCCTATGTGCGCATCTCCCCCAGCACCGACCTCAGCCACGGCCCTCAGGTCTATATCGACGACGAACGGGCGGCGTTTGAGGCGACGGCCTGGCTGATCGGCCTCGGCCACCGGCGTCTGGCCTATATCGAAAACCTGAAAGGGCGCGGCTCGAACCAGCGCCGCAAGGCAGGCTTTTACCGCGCCCTGTCGCATCATGGCCTTGAGGCGCGGCCCGACTGGGTGGTGCATGGCGACCCTGAGGTCAATAACGGCTTCGATGAGGCCGAGGCCCTTTTGTCGCAACCCGACCGCCCGACGGCCATTTTCGCCGCCGCCGACTATATCGCCTTCGGTGCCCTCGCCGCCGCCGCCAAGCTGAAACTGTCGGTTCCCGAAGATGTCAGCATCATCGGCTTCGACAATGCGCCGACCGCCTCCAGCGTCTGGCCGCCCCTGACCAGCGTGCATCAGCCGATGGCCGACCTCGGCGAAGCGGCGACCCGCCTGCTGATCGAGCGCCTCGAAGGCCGCGCCCCCCCGCTGGCGCAACAACTCGACTATTACCTCGTCAAACGGGCCTCGGCCGCCGCCCCGCCCCTTACCGCCTGAACCGTTTTCTGCTCCTTACGAATAAAAAGCGACCCGTACCCGATGAAAGCCGACAATCAGAAACTTTACCAACCGATCATCGCCGCCCTTCAGGCCGATATCGCCGCCGGACACTTCCCCAAAGGGGGCCGCCTGCCGCCTGAGCGCGTTCTGGTCGAACGCTTTCAGGTCAGCCGCCTGACCGTACGCGAAGCCATGATCGGCATGGAGATCCTGGGTCTGGTCGAGGCGCGGCGCGGCTCAGGCGTCTATGTCACCGCCGCCCCCGAAGAGGCGCTGAAACCCTCCGACCTCGATATCGGCGCGTTTGAACTGACCCTGGCACGGCAACTGATCGAAGGCGAAACCGCCGCCCTCGCCGCCAGCACCGCCGCCCCCGAAGAGATCGCCGAGCTTGAGCAGGTACTTGAGGGCATGGAGGCCAAAAGCCATCTCGGTGTCACCGTCGATACCGAAGCCGCCGACCGCGATTTCCACATGGCCATTGCCCGCCTGACGCGCAACGAAGCGCTGGTGTTCGTCGTGCGCTCGCTGTGGGACATCCGCGACCATTCGCCCCTGTGTATCGAAATCCTGCGCCGTTCACGCTCGGCAGGCGTCACGCCGGTGATCGACGACCACCGCACCATCTATAACGCCATTGCCGCCCGCGACCCCCATGCGGCGCGCAAGGCCATGCACGACCATCTCGGGCGGGTGATCGACAATCTGCTGCGCGTCACCGAGGCCGAGGGCAGCGACGCCCGCAAGGTCATTGCCTGAATAAAAACTTGCTATTAGGCCGCGCCTCGAATATTGGTCTGATAACTTTTTCTGTTTGTCACTTATCAGGGTTCGCGCCATGACATCTGTTGTCGCCAAGATCGTTTCCGCCAAGGTCATCGTCACCTGTCCGGGACGCAATTTCGTCACGCTGAAGATCGAGACGGATCAGGGCGTTTACGGCATCGGCGACGCCACGCTCAACGGGCGTGAGCTGTCGGTCGTCTCCTATCTCGAAGACCATGTCATTCCGAACCTGATCGGCAAGGATGCCCAGCGCATCGAAGACATCTGGCAGTTCCTCTATCGCGGGGCCTACTGGCGTCGCGGGCCGGTGACCATGTCGGCCATTGCCGCCGTCGATACCGCCCTGTGGGACATCAAGGGCAAGATTGCCGGTCTGCCGATCTATCAGCTTCTGGGCGGTCGTTCGCGTGACGGGGTTCTGGTCTATGGCCACGCCAATGGCGCCGACATCTCGCACACCTCCGAAGAAGTCGCCCGCTACAGGGAAATGGGCTACCGCGCCATCCGTGCCCAGTCGGGTATTCCGGGCGTCAAGGGCGCCTATGGCGTCGGTCGCGGCACCATGTATTACGAACCCGCCGACAGCACCCTGCCCGAAGAAACCGTGTGGAACACCCGCGCCTATCTCAACTATGCCCCCAAACTGTTTGAAAAGCTGCGCCTCGATCACGGCGACGACATCGAACTGCTGCACGACGTCCACCACCGCCTGACGCCGAACGAAGCCGCCCAGCTCGGCAAATCGCTTGAACCGTACAAGCTGTTCTGGATGGAAGATTCCACCCCTGCCGAAAATCAGGAAGCCTTTAAGCTGATCCGTCAGCACACCACCACCCCTCTGGCGGTCGGCGAAATCTTCAATACCATCTGGGACTGCAAGGACCTCATCCAGAACCAGCTGATCGACTATATCCGCACCACGGTCGTCCACGCGGGCGGCATCACACACCTGCGCCGCATCGCCGATCTGGCCTCGCTGTATCAGGTGCGCACCGGTTCGCACGGCGCGACCGACCTGTCACCGGCCTGCATGGGCGCAGCCCTGCACTTCGACACCTGGGTGCCGAACTTCGGCATTCAGGAATATATGCGCCACACGCCGGAAACCGATGAGGTCTTCCCGCACGATTACAGCTTTGCCGACGGCTATCTGAAAATCGGCGACACCCCCGGCCACGGCGTCGATATCGACGAAAAGCTGGCGGCGAAATATCCCTATGAGCCGAAGCAACTGCCGATCGCCCGCCTGACCGACGGCACGCTCTGGAACTGGTAAGCCTTCACCCCCCTCCGCTCCGGCCGAGGGGGGTTTTCTTTTCTCTCTCGTGCGCCCCCTTGCGCGCCTCGATAATCAGCGCCGCCGCCAGCCAGACGCGCTTAATCTCCGGCGACAGATACCGGAACCGCCGGTAAGCCCCCTTACCCTCGGCCATAGCGCGCAATTCCCGGATCACCTGCTGTGTCACCAGCGGCAGGTCGGGCGAATCCAAAAGGGATTTTGGCACGGCATAGATATCGTCGTCAGGCATGGCCCCATCCTCCCCTGCGGGTGTGATCTCCAGAGACGATTCTCTGGAGACCGGGGTGCTAGAAACCGCCCAAAGTACGGCGCGACGTATTTACGCAAACGCTATTGTATTCCGCCGCCACCCCAGCCGGAGCTGAGGAGACGCATCGGATTAACGAGCAGATGCTGTTAGGATGCTCGCTTTGGGTAAAAGGGTTTTCTAGGCCCCTGAGCCTTCATTTCAGTTCGGCTCATCAAAGAATCTAGCCAACAAAAAAACCAAAAGCAATGCGCTTTCCGAAAGGGCTATAAATGCCCATACAAAAAACGCCCCTCCCCTGTTACGGAGAGAGGCGCTCTTCAATTCATCCGCCCATCGCCTATGTCGTTCATAGTGAACGGCAATACAGGCTCTTGCCTGAAACTCAGGACGAAAGCGCCGACAGAACCGGCAGCGGATTAGCACGTTCATGATCGAGATAACGCGCCGTCAGCGGACGCAGTTCGTCGGTCAGCTCAATCACCAGCGGGTTGCCGGTCGGCACCTCGACCTCAAGAATGGCCGCTTCGGACAGGTCAAACAACTGCTTGACGATGGCCCGGATCGAGTTGCCATGCGCCGCCACCAGCACGGTTTCACCCTTCTTCAGCGCCGGCACAATAGCCGCATCCCAGAACGGCAGAACACGATCCAGCGTCGTCTTGAGCGATTCCGTCTGCGGCAGAACCGAACCGGCATAGCGGCGATCCTTCGTGAAATCATAGGGGCTGCCGGCCTCAAGCACCGGCGGCGGCACATCATAGGAACGCCGCCAGATTTTCACCTGTTCATCGCCGTGTTTGGCCGCCGTTTCGGCCTTATCCAGACCGGTCAGGCCACCATAGTGCCGTTCATTGAGGTGCCAGTCCTTGATGACCGGCACAAAGCCCTGCGCCGCCGCATCGAGCGCCAGATTACAGGTGCGGATGGCGCGCGTCAGCACCGAGGTAAAGGCGCGATCGATCTGGATGTTTTCGGCCCTGATCAGTTCCCCGCCACGACGGGCCTGCGCCTCGCCTTCGGCGGTCAGGTCCACATCCACCCAGCCGGTGAAACGGTTTTCCAGATTCCACTGGCTCTGGCCGTGACGAAGCAGAATGAGTGTGGGCATGGCGCTACCTTTATCCATATATTGAGACTGTAGCTAACCGCTATAAAAGCCCCCTGCCCCAAGCGCAAGCGACGATGATGTGAGAAGGGCGTGAGCCTTTCCACACGCATCTTGTGCCCGCGCCTCAGGCCGCCCTTTTCTCCGCCTTGCCGAAGCGGCCATAGAAGGTTTCCCCCTGCGCCGCCATGTCCGTCAGAAGCTGCGGCGTAGCAAAGCGCTCACCGAATTTCGCCTCAAGCGCTTGCAGCCGTTCAACGAATTTCGCCACACCGATGGAATCAATAAAGCTGATGATCCCGCCTGACCACGGTGCAAAGCCCCAGCCGAGAATAGATCCGACATCGGCTTCGCGCGGGTCGGTGATCACGCCTTCCTCGAAACAACGCGCTGCCGTCACCGCCTGAATATACAGCAGGCGATCCTTGATATCCTGCACCATTTCCGGCGTCGAATCGTCGATCCTGACGGGGAACAGATCACTCAGGCCCGACCACAGCGCCTTCTGGCCGCCTTCGGGGTACTCATAGAACCCCTTGCCGTTCTTGCGCCCCAGACGGCCCTCGGCGACCATCTGCGCCACCTCGGCCTCACCCGGTATCGGCACATAGGCCGCCCCCATAGCCTTCGCCGTTTCAGAGGTGATCTTGGTCAGCAGATCCAACGCCACATCGTCCATCATCTCCAGCGGCCCGCGCGGCATACCCGTGGCGCGACCGGCATTGTCGATCAGGGCCGGTGCATAGCCTTCAGCCCACAGATGCAGCCCTTCGGCGGTGAACGGAATGAAACAGCGGTTGGCGAAGAAGAAACGCGCATCCTTGACGACAATCGGCGTCTTGCGGATTTTCAGAGCAAAATCAATGGCCTTGGCCACGGTCTCATCCGAGGTCTGTGCGCCGCGAATAAGCTCCACAAGCTGCATCTTATCGACCGGCGAAAAGAAATGGATACCTATGAACTTGTCTGCCGCCCTTGACGCCCTGGCCAGCAGGGAAATCGGAATCGTTGAGGTATTGGTGCCGAAAATAGCGCTGTCGGCCTTTACGCCCTTATACAGCGGCACTTCGGCGTCCTTCGTCACCTTTTCCTTCAAATCGGCGTTTTCAAATACCGCCTCGACCACCAGATCGCAGCCTTCGATCAGGCCATAATCCATGGTCGGCACGATGCGCTCAAGCAGGGCCTGACCTTTTTCCGGCGTCGTCTTGCCGCGTGCAATACCCTTTTTCACCAGTTCCTCGGCATGGGCCTTGCCCTTGTCAGCCGCGGCCTGATCACGGTCGATCAGTATCACCTTGATGCCCGCCAGCGCCGAGACATAGGCAATGCCCGCCCCCATCATACCGGCACCGATTACCGCCACCTGCTGCGGATCGGTTTTCGCAATCCCTGCCGGTCGGCCCGCGCCCTTGCCCAAAGCCTGCATGTTGAAGAAGAAGGTGCGGATCATCGCCTTGGCCTGCGGCGTTTGCAGGGTGTTGACGAAATACCGGCTTTCGACGCGAATGGCGGCATCGAACGGCAGTTGCAGCCCCTCATAGACCGCGCGCATCAGGTTCAGAAGCGCCGGATAATTGCCATAGGACTGCTTGCGCAACAGGGCATTGCCCATGACGAACACCTGCGATCCCGCCGGATGATACGGCCCGCCACCGGGGATTTTGAAATCGGATCGGTCCCACGGTGCCTTGGCCTCAGGATTGGCCCTGACCCAGGCCTTGGCCGCCCCCAGCACCTGATCTTCGGGCAGCACCTCATGCACAATGCCCGCCGACAAGGCTTCTGTCGGCTTGAAACTCTTGCCCTCGGACATGGCCATCAAGGCCGCCTGCGCCCCGATCAGGCGCGGCAGACGCTGTGAGCCGCCACCGCCGGGGAACAGGCCGATCTTCGCTTCGGGCAGGCCGACCTGCACCTTGGGGCCATCGGACAGAACGCGATAATGGCAGGCCAGAGACAGCTCAAGCCCGCCCCCCAGCGCCAGACCGTTAATCGCCACGGCCACCGGCTTGCCGCAGGTTTCCAGCGCCCGATAAACGCGGTTCATCTCGAAAGCGGCATTGAAACCGGCCTTCAGCGCCCCTTCGGGATCGGCCTCATCGACCGGCCCTTCCCACGCGCCGCCCAGCATTTCCTCAAGATCGGCACCGGCGCAAAAGCCGCTGCTCTTGCCTGAGGTGATGACCACCCCCTTCACCGCCGCGTCGGTTTTCGCCTGTTCGGCAATGGCCGCCAGATCGGCCAGCGCGCCCTTGGTAAAGGTGTTCATTGACTTGTTCGGCACATCGAAAACCGCCGTCAATATACCGTCGGAGTCGATTTCGGTTCTGAAGTTTTCCATCCTGCGACTCCCTTAGAGACGTTCGATCACTGTGGCCGTGGCCATGCCGCCGCCCACACACAAGGTTACCAGCGCCGTCTGCTTGCCGGTGCGTTCCAGCTCATCCAGCACCGTGCCGAGGATCATCGCCCCCGTGGCCCCCAGCGGGTGCCCCATGGCAATCGCCCCGCCGCAGACATTGATCCGGTCATGCGGAATATCCAGCACCTGCATATAGCGCAGCACCACCGAGGCAAAGGCTTCATTCAGTTCATAAAGGTCGATGTCCCCCACCGACATGCCCAGCTTTTTCAACAGCTTTTCCGTCACATAGGACGGCCCCGTCAGCATGATCGACGGCTCTGAGCCAATCGAGGCCATGCCCTTGATGCGCGCGCGCGGCTTCAGTCCGGCGCGTTGTCCGGCCTCACCTGAGCCGATCAGCACCCCTGCCGAGCCATCGACAATGGCCGAGGAATTGCCCGGCGTATGCACATGGCTGATGCGCTCAAGTTCGGGATAGCGCTGGTTGATGACGGCATCGAAGCCCATCTCCCCCAGCATGGCAAAGGACGGATTAAGCCCCCCAAGCGTCTCAAGCGTGGTGTTCGGGCGGATGGTTTCATCGTGATCGAGGCGCGTCACCCCCATCTGATCCTTCACCGGCACGACCGAGCCTTTGAACCGCCCTTCGGCCCAGCTTTGCGCCGCGCGCCTGTGGCTCTCAACGGCATAGGCATCGACATCGGTACGCGAAAAGCCCCACTTGGTAGCAATGGTGTCCGCTGAGACGCCCTGCGGCACAAAACAGGTCGGAAAAGCCGCATTGACATCAATGGCCCAGGCCCCGCCGTCCGCCCCCATCGGCACGCGGCTCATGGCCTCGACACCGCCGCCAATGGCAAAATCCGCCTCACCCGCTATGACCTTGGCCGCGGCCATGTTCACCGCCTCAAGGCCTGAGGCACAAAAGCGATTGACCTGAACCCCGCCGGTCGTCTGGGCATAGCCCGCCGCCAGCACCGCCGCACGGGCAATATCCCCGCCCTGCTCACCGACGGGCGTGACGCAGCCCCAGATGACATCATCGACCAGCGCCGTATCCAGCCCGTTACGATCACGCAAGGCCGCCAGCACCTGCGCCGACAGATTCAGCGCCGTAATGTCGTGCAGACTGCCGTCCTTTTTGCCCTTGCCGCGCGGCGTACGCACCGCGTCATAAATATAGGCTCCGTGGGTAAGTTCAGGCACAGACCGTCCTCCCTTTTGCATGGTTCGCATCTCTGGAACGCCACCCTGCGCTGCGCTTACGCAAACGTCAAGATAGGCCTGAGGTAACATATTTGCGAAGGCCACCGCCCAGAGCGGTTTCACCGCCGCACGCGCTCTGGACATTCGCGCCAAAAGCCTCTTTTAATCATTTGCACCTGACCGCTTCATTTATATGACAAAACCTTGCCAAATGTCCGGCGCAGCTGTAGGTCAGAACGACACAAATCAAAGGGGAAACCATATGAGCGATATCATCCGCTGCACACCTGCCGGTGCCATTCTCGGCGAAGGGCCGTTGTGGTCGCGTCGGGACAACTGCATCTATTGGGTGGATATCCTCAGCCATTGCCTGCACGCCCATTCTCTCAGCGACCGCAGCAACCGCACATGGGCATTTCCCGAACCGATCGGCTGGGTCATCGAGCGCGAAAAAGGCGGCTTCATTGCCGGTCTGATGAGCGGTTTTGCCGAGGTGACACTGGAACCGTTTTCTATAAAACACATCGGCACCCCCTACCCGCATGAGCCGGAAAATCGCCTGAACGACGCCAAGGCCGACGACCGTGGCCGCATCTGGGCCGGTTCGATGCACAAGCCGATTACCAAAATATCCGGCGCCTTTTACCGCCTTGAGACTGACCTGAGCTTCAAAGAGGTCGATGGCCCCTATAAGATCGCCAACGGCCCGACCTTCAGCGCCGATCACAAGACCCTCTATCACACCGATACGGGCAAGTCGGAAATCTATGTCTTCGACGTCATCGACGGCGAACTGGCCAATAAGCGCCTGTGGCTGAGATTCGCGGATGACTGGGGCGGGCCGGACGGCATGACCACCGATGCCCAGGGCGGCATCTGGGTGGCGCACTGGGGGCCAGGCCGCGTGACGCGCTTTAACCCTGACGCCAGCATCGACTTCCATATAGACCTGCCCGCGCGTCAGATCACCAGCATCGCCTTTGGCGGCGAGGCCCTTGACCGCGCCTTTGTCACCTCGGCCGCCGAGGGCCTGAGCGACGACCCTGAGGCTGGCACCCTGTTTGAAATCCCTGCCCCCCTTCTGCGCGGCCACACCGGCCTTGAACCGCAGAAATTCAAAGGATAAGCCCGCCATGTCCACGCCCGCGCTGATTGCTGCCGACTGGGGCACGACCAATTTCCGCCTGTTCCTCTATGATCAGGACGGTAATGTCATCGCCCGTCACGCCGCCAATATCGGCCTGAAAAATCTGGGGGTTCTGTCCTTTGAGCAGGCCTTGCAAAGCGTTCTCAAGGCTGAATTTGCCGGTCATGAACACCTGCCGGTGCTGCTGTCGGGCATGGTCGGGTCGCGTCAGGGCTGGGTCGAAGCCCCCTATGCCGCCTGTCCGGCCTCGCTCGAAACCCTTGTCAAGGGACTGGTCAAGGCCCCGTCCGAACGCTTTGACGTCTCCATCGTGCCGGGCCTCTATGCCGAAAGCCCCGGCACCGGCCTGCTCAATGTCATGCGCGGCGAGGAAACCCAGATCTTCGGCCTGCTGCAACAGGAAAAGGCCGACGGCTTCTTCATCCTGCCCGGCACCCACTGCAAATGGGCGCTGATCCGTGACGAAAAGGTGCAGTCCTTCTCGACCCACATGACCGGCGAGATGTTTCAGGTGCTGAAAACCCATTCGATCCTTGGGGCATTGATGAACAACGACCGCCCTGACGATGAGGCCTTCCTTCTGGGTGTCGAACGCGGCATGTATAACCGCGCGCTTTTGTCGCTGCTGTTCAGCGTGCGCACCGAAGCCCTGTTCAATAATATCAAACCCGAAAGCCTGTCGGCCTATCTGTCGGGCATCCTGATCGGATCGGAAGTAGTAGCCGAACTGGAACGTCACGGCCACAGCCCCGTGCGTCTGGTCGGTGACGGTATGCTGGTCGATCTTTATGAAAAAGCGCTGGCCTTTGCCGGTTTCAAAGACGTCACCCGCTATGACGGCGGACGCGTGGCCGAAGCCGGTCTGTGGGCCATTCATCAATTGCGGAGCAACTCATGACCCTTCTGGCCCAATGGCAGGACATCCTGCACACCCTGCCGCTCGTGGCGATCCTGCGCGGGCTGAAACCCGATGAGGCGGTCGAGGTCGGCGAAGCCCTGATGCAGGCCGGTTTCAAAATCGTCGAGGTGCCGCTCAACTCGCCCGAACCCTTTGTCAGCATTGAAAAACTGGCCAAATCGCTTGGCACGCGCGCCATTGTCGGCGCAGGGACCGTGCTGAATGTCGAAAGCGTGCGCCGCCTGAAAGACGTCGGCGGCCAGATCGTCATCTCGCCGAACACCAATACCGAAGTGATCCGCGAGTCCAAGGCGCTGGGACTGATCTCGTTTCCCGCCTTCTATACGGCGACCGAAGCCTTTGCCGCCATTGATGCCGGTGCCGACGCCCTGAAGCTGTTTCCCGCCGAGCTGGCGGGGCCAAAGGGCCTGAAAGCGCTGAAGGCCGTCCTGCCCAAAGACCTGCCGGTGTTTCCTGTCGGCGGCGTCGAGCCTGACAATATGCACACCTATCTTGAGGTCGGGGCCGCCGGTTTCGGCATTGGTTCCGCCGTCTTCAAACCGGGCGACACTCCCGATATCGTCTTCAAAAAGGCGAAAGCCTTTGTCGATGGCTGGCACGCCCTGAAAGCCTGATCCCGTTTATCCTCCCCTGCAAAGCGGGGAGGTATCGCGACGTAAGTCCGCGACGGCGGGGGGCTGATGTCACCTGTCTGTCATAAAAAATCGCTGGCCTGATCGGGCAATTGCCCGCATGATCATACCGGTGATTTTATAACAGGAGCAGACGATGCTGAACGATATTCTGGGCGGCAAGGGTGAATTTGACCTCGGCGCGATTGGCGACCTTCTGGGCAATGGCGGCGCGCAGAACATTCTGCAACAACTGTCTCAGGGCGGCCTTGGGGACGTGGTTCAGTCATGGCTGGGTAAGGGCGAAAACCTGCCTGTCTCCGCCGATCAGCTTCAGGCCATTCTCGGCAATGAACAGCTAAACCAGATCGCCAGCCGCTTCGGCATCGACCCGCATCAGATTGCCACCCTTCTGCCCGGCCTGATCGACAAGCTGTCACCAAACGGTCATCTGGCCGAAGGCGGTTTGGGCGACCTCATCGGCGGCTTCCTTGGCGACAAGGGCGGCAATATCGCCGGTGACCTGCTGGGTGGCCTGTTCAAGCGGTAAAGCGCTTTCCGAAAAGTGTGCCGCACTTTTCGGAAAGCACTCTAAAACTCCCGTGTAAACCCGAATTCCACACGCGTCCGGCTGTAGCTGTACAGATCAATGGACGACCGGCTTTGCACCCCAAGCACAGACACATAAGGTTGCGCGCCACGGATAACCCAGTCCCGTTTGCTTATGCGCAGCTCCAGAGCCGCTTCGTCATCTTCGCGGCGTTTGGCAAAGGCCGTCTGCACGCCATCATAGGCCCTGTGTGTCCCCGACATCTCGGCATAGAGGGTCGTCGTCAACGGCCCGGAAAATAACCGTCCGACTCCTATCCGGGCCTGGCTATAGCTTTCGTTGCCGCGCATGTCCCGACGGCTGGCACTGCCCGTCAGCCGCCATAATGCGGACGCGCTCAGATAACCGGTACGCGCCACCGTCAGCCCATAGCGCCATCCGTCACGCGCACCGCTCAGCTGGTCGTCTGTTTTTTCCACCTGTATGGCCGCCGTGTAGCGCCGGTTATGGCCATAGATATCCGCCTCTCCTGTCAGGCCCGCACCGCTTTCATACAGCGCGCCACCGAACCAGCTATAGGATCGGCCCGCCTGTACGGAAACAACCGCCGTCGGCGCGACGCGCCACTCAGGCCCGACCTGTATGGACAGACGGGCATTGTCCGCAAACCGGCCGGAAAAGTCCGTTACCGCGCCTGAAACCGATGCCCTCAGGGCCATGTTTTCGGACACATTATGGGTATATTCCACACCGCCATAGGCCTGAAATCCGACCCCCGCCTTGCGGCGCGCCTCGTCATTCAAACGAAACGGCAAACCGAACAATTCGATCGTACCGGCATCGGTCGCACTGTTAAAATTGCTGTCCGGGGCGATGGCCGCCCCTACCCAGGCCCGCCAGGGCTTGCGTTGCACCAGTTGCGTCAGACGGCTTTCGGCCATACGCTGACGCATGGGATCGAGCGCCCCCGCCAGCGCCAGCCGATAGGCCTGAGCCGCCGCCTGATCATGACGTCGGCGATACCGCAACTCCCCCAGTTGAAACCGCGCCACAGCATCATCGGGATGCTGCGCCAGAAACGCCTCCAGACGGGCCAGCGCCTCATCTTCCCGACCGGTCTCGGCCAACAACTGCACCCATAAGCGAAACCCGTCAGACCGCCCCAGAATATCCGGCCGACTTTCGAGCCAATTCAGGGCCTCATCATACTGTTTCGCCGCAATAAACTGCTGAAGTGTTTGTGCAAACGCCGCATCATCAGCCGCAGTTTCCGTTGGCATCGCCTGAGCCTGTACAGAAGCGCCCGCAGCAGCCATCAGGAGGCACGCGACAATTGACGCGCCGCCTGCAATCCTACTGCTTGCCAAGCACGGCCCCTCCGGTCATGAAGGCATCCGTGATCGGCGTCCCCAGCTTGTAGATCAGGCCCGCTTCGTCCGGTGCCTGTCCGGCAGGCCCGAAGAAGGCCCCTTCTACCTGACCCGTGATATTCAGCCCACCGGCACTTGATGGCAGGGCGCTGATCGCCGTGCCTGAGAAGGTCGATGTGCCGCTGTTGATTGAGCCAGAATAAAGGAAATCAAGATTTTCACTACGGGTAACCAGATTTCCCGTACCCGCATCAACCAGCCTGAAATTGGTGGCAGCGCCGGAGACCTTACCCGTTCCAAAATTGGCTTCCATATCTATGTCATTATGGGTAAGCAGGAGATCACCGCCTCGGGGGATATAGATCCCCCGCCCGTTACCTGCGAACTGAGCCGAACCTGTCGTCGGCATTTCCGCAGCCAGAGTCTGACGGCCATAGACGATAAAGGCCATTTCCGCCGTATTGGCACTGGTCTCACGCTCAAAGGACGCCAGTTGCACAAAATCGAGAGCGCCGCTCAAGGCGCTTTCGAGATCGAACAGATAAAAATTCTCACCATATTCAAGGCGCCTGTAACCGATTCTACCTCCACCAAATATGTCTGAAAAGCTATTCACGGCAATAAAGGTCGCGTCGTAATCAACACCATTTGCCTTGTAAGCAATATCATAACTGGCGCCCATCCAGTCCTCGGGCTGAGCACCCGGATTGACGCCTACCGTGACATTGTCGCTCATTGGATTGATCCATGCCGTCGCCATGGGGGTGGCTAAGCCCGGTGATGCGTTACGCACACTGATCAGACTCGATACGCCGCGGAAAACTTCATTGCCATTCAGACACACGCTCTCAATGCAACCCGCAGGTGGCGGCGGCGGAGGCGGTGGTGGCGGGGGCGGTATAGGCCCCGGAGGCGGGGGCGGCGCATCAGGCGAAATGCCGCCCACAGCGGCACCCATCAGATAATCGCCCGATAAGGGCGATCCAAGTATATAGTTCAGCCCTACTTCCTCGGGTGAAAAACCAGACAGTCCGTAGAAGGCCCCCACAATATAACCATCCAGGCCCATCCCGCCATATCGGCTTTTAGCACTACCTTCAAACTTTCCATTTCTCACTTCAAGATAAGCTGTAAAATCGAAGTCCGGATTAGCCGGCAGTGGTGAAAAGGCAGGTTCGGTACGGCTTGTCGTATATGCAACAAAGTCCGTAACAGAGCCGTTGACACTCCCCGTCTCAAAATCAGCTCTCATCCATAGTCTGGCACGGGTCGTTTGTGCCGCTACACCAACTACCCGTAGTTCACCATATGCCGTTCCCGCAAAGACCGCGCTGCCCGTACGGGCATCGTTGCGAAACTGCCCCGTTGGCTGCCCGAAGGCTCCATAAAATATATCATTCTCAATCCCCGAACGGTTCTCGTAAATGAAAGGCAGAACGTAATCCAGACTTCCGGATTCAGCCGTTGCCGCATCCAGAAACCACATCATGACCGGCGGACAACTGTTAATATCCTGACTGCAGGAATAATATTGAGCCTTCATGCCTTGTATGTGATCGGCATCGAACCTCGGGCCCATCGGGATACGTATATGTTCGTCCTTGTCGTTCGTATATATAACCTCATATTTTTCGTCACCGGACACGCCCGATACACCGGATATAATTCCGATGTTTAGATCTGAATCCGTTGTGTATGAAGTATATCTCGATTGTGTCAGATGATACCCTAACTTGAGTACATTTCCGCCGATGACCTTTAAGGTTTCCGGCGTCAAACCGCATGCCAGCGCCATAGGTTTAGCGACACAATCGTTCTTATTATAACCGGCGTCTGATGCAGGCGGAGGCGGCGGCGGGGGCGGCACGGGTGGGGGCGTAATAATACCACCGCCGCCGGGGGCGCCGCTACCGCCACCCCCGCCGCCACAGGCTGATAATAACGCGACACACCCCGCTGTCGCCAGCAATGAAACAGCCTTGCGCACGGCATCCCCCAATGATCATAATACCGTCACACGGGTATCAAAGGTAGTGCGCAATCACAATCCCCATTTTTGCGCGATTGGCAAAAAGCGGCGGGCCGTTAGACAAAAGTCCGCACCTGGTGTATAGGCTCGCAGCTATATCCCCCTTACCGAAAGCCCCGTGCCTTGGCCTATACGCTTGACCTGTCCGCCAAATCCGATCTCCCGTCTGCGGTGAACATCACCGGCCTGACGCGGCAGGGGCTGGTTGAGGCTCTGATTGCTTCCGGCGTGGTTGAACAGCGCAAAGCCAAAATGCGTATGCAGCAGATCTGGCGCTGGGTGCATCATTACGGCTTTACTGACTTCGACAGGATGACCGACATCGCCAGGGACCAGCGGGCGATGCTGGCGGAAAAATTCACCCTCGCCCGCCCCGAAGTGGTCGAGCGTCAGGTGTCTCAGGACGGCACACGCAAGTGGCTGATCCGCATGGCACCGGGCATCGAGGTCGAAACCGTCTATATTCCCGATGTCGGGCGTTCCGGCGCGCTGTGTGTCTCGTCTCAGGTCGGCTGTACGCTCAACTGCTCGTTCTGCCATACCGGCACGCAAAAGCTGGTGCGCAACCTGACCGCCGCCGAGATCGTCGCTCAGGTTCAGGTGGCGCGTGACGACCTCAATGAGTGGCCTTCGCCCAAGGAAGACCGCCGCCTGTCGAACATCGTCTTCATGGGCATGGGCGAGCCGCTGTATAATCTCGACAGCGTAGCCGACGCCATCGACATCATTTCCGACAACGAAGGCATTGCCATTTCCCGCCGCCGCATCACCGTATCGACGTCGGGCGTCGTGCCGGAACTGGCAAACCTCGGCAACCGCACCGCCGCCATGCTGGCCATTTCGCTGCACGCCACCAATGATGAGCTGCGCGACCTTCTGGTGCCGCTCAATAAGAAATACCCGCTCAGGGAACTGATGGCTGCCATTCGCGCCTATCCGGGCCTGTCCAATGCGCGGCGCGTGACCTTTGAATATGTCATGCTCAAGGATGTCAACGATTCCCCTGCCGAAGCGCGTGCGCTTCTGGGGCTGCTCAAGGGGATACCGGCCAAGATCAACCTGATCCCGTTCAATCCGTGGCCCGGCACCAATTACCAGTGTTCGGACTGGAAGACGATCGAGCGCTTTGCCGGTATTCTCAACAAGGCCGGTTATGCCTCACCGATCCGCACCCCGCGCGGTCGCGATATTCTGGCAGCCTGCGGTCAGCTGAAATCCGAAAGCGAAAAGATGCGCGCCAGCGAACTGCGCAAGCAGGCACACGAAGCCCCCCTGCCCTACGGCAATCTGGCGTCCGGCCTGTAAAAAATCCTCCCCCGTAAACAGGGGAGGATGAAAATGGCCCGCTATTTCGGCTGCCCGTTATTTCGGCTGAATGTCGATCAGCTCGATCCTGAACACCAGCACACTGTTCGGCGGGATGGGGCCGGCGTTTTTATCCCCATAGCCCAGCTCCGCCGGCACATAGAGTTCCCACGTCTCACCCTTTTTCATCTGCGGAATGGCTAAGCGCCAGGCCTCGACCAGCCCGTCCAGCGGAAACACGGCAGGCGCGCCGCGCTCAAAGCTGGAATCGAACACCGTACCGTCGATCAGGCGGCCCTCGTAATGCACCTTGACCGTATCGCGCACCGAAGGCTTCGGCGCATTGGCATCGGCCACGGGCGTCAGCACCCTATAGTACATCCCGCGCTCAAGAAGCTGAACGCCGTCCTCTTTCGACACCTTGTCGAGATAGGCGCGACCGGCCTCAAGATTGGCGCTGGCCACCGCCGGATCGGGTTTTTGCCCGCAGGCCGTGCCCGTGACCCCCACCACAAGCGCGACCGCCACAAGGGCAGGTTTAGTCCATGCGAAGGGCATATCCGGTATTCCTCAGAGCTTCAGAAATTTCATGGGCGTGACGGGCATCCTGGGTTTCGACCATGATGTCGAACTCCGCCCCCTTGGCCGGTACATCCAGCACCAGCCGGTTATGCGCGACATCGACGATATTGCCACCCTTGCTTGAGATGACATCGGCCATCTGACTGAGCATTCCCGGACGGTCATCGCCCAGTATGCGATAGGTCACCAGACGCTTTTCACGCACCAGCTCGCGTTGCAGGATCGAGGCCAGCAGGCGCATGTCGATATTGCCGCCGGTGATGATCAACCCGACCTTCTGACCTTCAAACTTTTCAGGATGGCGCAGAACCGCCGCAATGCCCGCTGCGCCCGCGCCTTCGGTCACCGTCTTTTCAATATTGACATACATGGCGATGGCACGCTCGAAATCGGCTTCGTCGATCACCAGCACTTCGTCCACCAGAGGATCGGCAATGGCAAAGCTGCGTTCACCAATATCCTTGACGGCGATACCTTCGGCAATGGTTGACCCCCCGACCGGTGAGGCCAGACCGTTGCGCCGCGTATGGAAGGACGGGTACATCACCGTCTCGACCCCGACGATGCGGATGGACGGCTTGATAGCCTTGGCGGCGACCGCCATACCGGCAATCAGGCCACCGCCGCCGACCGGAATGATCAGGGTGTCAATGTCCGGCACAGCCTCAAGCATTTCGATGGCCACCGTGCCTTGCCCCGCCATGACCACCTCGTCATTGAACGGATCGACATAGACGGCACCGGCTTCACGGCACAGCTTCTGCGCATAGGCCGAGGTTTCATCGAAGCTCGCCCCCTCGATGACGACCTTCGCGCCATAGTTCTGCGTCTTCTGCACCTTCACGAAAGGCGTGCCGCGCGGCATGACGATGGTGACCGGAATCCCCAGACGATGCCCGTGATAGGCCAGACCCTGCGCGTGGTTTCCGGCCGACGCCGCATAGACGCCGCGCGCGCGTTCATCGGCACTGAGGCTCAGCAGCTTGTTCAGTGCCCCGCGCTCTTTGAAGGCCGAGGTATATTGCTGGTTTTCCGCCTTGATCCACAACTGCGTCCGCGTCGCGGCACTGAGGCGCTGCGAATGGTAAAACGGCGTATTCAGCACATGCCCCTTGAGGCGTTCGGCAGCGGCGGTGATGTCCTTATAGGTCAGGCTCATGGGGGTATCTTCGTACATAATAGGCGTTTCCTTAACAGAGCCATGCCTCAGGCCCAAAGGCAAAATGCAAAAAAGCGCGGAAACCGCCCCATGCAGGCAATGTTGCAAAAGAAACCATATTTCCCGTTTCAGAAATATAAATCGCTCTTTTCGTCCATTTATTGCGAAAAATGGCACAGCCTGTATGTTCATTTTACAAAATCGGCCGCATAGATGACAAAACCCGTCTTTCAGGTCGTGCAAACATGCCCAAAACCCGTGAAAATCCGTCAGCCTTCTTTTGCCCGTCCACACACGGATTTGTGCGTGTGGCCTGTGCTACGCCAAAGGTCAGGCTGTCCGATCCTCAGGCCAATCTGGCGCGCCATGTCTCCCTGTGTGCGGACGCCCATGCCGCCGGTGCCGATCTGGTGCTGTTTCCCGAACTGTCCCTGACCGGCTATGCGCTCGATGACCTGTTTGGCCAGCAGGCGCTGTTGCAAAGCGCTGAAACCGCCCTCTACGCCCTGATCGCCGCCTCGAAAGACTGGCGCAGTGTCATCATCGCCGGTCTGCCGCTGCGGCTGGGTACGGGTTTATATAATGTCGCCGCCGTCATTCAGAGCGGGCGCTGTCTGGGGATCGTGCCGAAAATCTTTTTGCCCAATTACCGCGAATATTACGAAAAGCGCCATTTCGCCTCCGGCCATGATCTGGCCCTCAGCCAGACCGATCTGGGGGACGGCCCGGTGCCGGTCGGGACGGATCTGGTGTTCCGCGCCACAGGCTTTGCCGATTTCAGCTTTGGCGTGGAAATCTGCGAAGATGTCTGGGCACCGGTCACGCCCTCCACCCGTCTGGCCCTTGGCGGGGCGCACCTGATTGCCAACCTGTCGGCCTCACCGGTGGTCGTCGGCAAGTCGCGCGCCCGTAAGGCCCTGTGCGCCGCCACCTCAGAGCGCCTGATGTGCGCCTATGCCTATTCGGCAGCAGGGCTTGGGGAATCAACCACCGACCTCGCCTGGGATGGTCAATCATTGATTTATGAGCTGGGCACCCTGCTGACCGAAGGCGAACGCTTTACCGCCGACAGCCTGATCTATGCCGATGTCGATGTCGAACGCATCGCGCTCGATCGCCTGAAAAACAGCACCTTCAGCGACAGCGCCCAGCGCCACGCCGCCCCCGTCCGCAGCCTGTCCTTCGACTGGCAGGGGCATGGCCTGAACGATTTTCACCGCACCATTGCCCGTCATCCCTATGTCCCTGCCGACCGGTCACGTCTGGATGAGGATTGCTATGAGGCCTTCAATATTCAGGTGCATGGCCTGATGCAGCGCCTTGAGCAGACACGCTCGCAAAGCGTGGTGCTGGGCATTTCCGGCGGGCTGGATTCAACCCATGCCCTGATTGTTGCTGTGAAGGCGTTTGACCGTCTGGGCAAGCCGCGTGAGGCCATCAAGGCCTATACCATGCCGGGCTTCGGCACCACTTCCGGCTCGAAATCCGATGCGCACAAACTCATGAAGGCGCTCGGCGTTTCGGCGCATGAGCTGGACATCCGCCCCGCCGCCAAGCGGATGCTGATGGACATAGGCCACCCCTATTCCCGTGGCGAAGCGGTCTATGACATCAGTTTCGAGAATGTCCAGGCAGGCCTGAGAACCGATTTTCTGTTCCGTCTGGCCGGTGAACACAAAGGCTTTGTCGTCGGCACAGGCGACCTGTCCGAGCTGGCGCTCGGCTGGTGTACCTATGGGGTCGGCGACCACATGAGCCATTACAATGTCAATAGCGGCGCGCCCAAGACCCTCATTCAGCACCTGATCCGCTGGGCCGCCAAAACCGAATTTGACGCCAGAACCGCGCGCATCCTGCGCTCGGTGCTTGAGCGGGAAATCTCGCCGGAGCTGGTGCCGGTTACCGGTCAGGAGGTGCAGCGCACCGAGGATAAGGTCGGCCCCTATGACCTTCAGGACTTCACCCTCTATTACCTGACCCGCTACGGCCTGAAGCCGTCAAAGATCGCCTTTTTGCAGTATCAGGCATGGAAAGACGTCGAAACCGGCGACTTCCCGCCCGATTACCCGCCGGAAAAACGCCGCGCCTATGACCTGCGCGACATCAAAAAGTGGATGGAAGTCTTCCTGTTCCGCTTCTTCACCCTGTCGCAGTTCAAACGCTCGGCCATGCCCAACGGGCCAAAGCTGATCTCCGGCGGCGCCCTGTCCCCGCGTGGCGACTGGCGCGCCCCGTCCGACTCTACGGCCACCGTCTGGCTTGAGGAATTACGCGCCAATGTGCCGGACGCCCTATAGGCGGCGCAAATACCCGAGCGAGGCCTGAGCCGAGGCAAAGGGATCGGGCGCATCATCACGTTCGACAAAGACGTGCTGCACGCCGGACGCCTTGGCCTGTGCGAGCATGGCGGGAAAATCGAGCGTCCCTGCCCCGACATCGGCCATTTTCCGGTCTGCGGCCATGTCCTTCAGATGCAGCAGGGCGATGCGCTCACCGTGGCGCGACAGAACATGCAGCGGGTCATATCCGGCAAAGGCCGACCAATAGACGTCATATTCCAGCGACACAAGATCAGGGTCTGTACGGCTGAGGATCGTATGCAGCACGGGCTGATCATCCACCTTTTGCGCAAACTCGAAATCATGATTGTGATAGGCGAAACGCAGGCCCCGCGCCTTTGCCAGTTCCCCCCACGGGTTCATGGCGTCCGACAGTGCCTTCCAGTCCTTGCGATCGGCTTCCCCGACCCAGGCCAAAACGGCATAGCGCGCCCCAAGGGTCGCCGCCGCATCGAGCGCCGCCTCAGGGGCCGTGCGCCACGCATCGAGGCCGATATGGATCGACGGCACCCTGAGGCCCATATCGGCTATGGCCCGCCCAAGCACTTCAGGCGTCAGCCCGCCAGGACCGGTCAGTTCGACCTCATCATACCCCATGGCCTTCAGGCGCTGTAACGTCCCCAGAGGATCGGCGGCAAAGGCTTCACGCACCGTATAAACCTGCGCCCCGATCCGTGGATAGGCCGCCGTCGCCGCCCTGAGGGACGCAGGGGCCAGCGTCGTCATAAGCCCCATCCCCAAAAGACCGTGCAGTATCTGCCGCCGTGAACCCTTTGCTGTCATTTTCCTCTCCGTCCTTTTTTATTATGTCTCAGCGAAGCCACCGCCCGTCTGAAAGAGCGACTATAGGCGGTTTGCTAACCGGCATCAATCAGACGGCGCATGGCCTCCGGCTTGCGCAACTTTTCCACGCCCAAATTTTCCGGTTGCGCGACCGGCCATTGAAAGTGTTAGCTAAGGCCCCCATCCTTTTCAGGAAAAGGCTTCATGACCGGAAAACACGCCCTGATCCCTGTGCTGACCCTTATGGGATCGCTCGGCCTGTGCATGATGCTTCCGCTTGACAGTAAGGCTCAGATGACCATCGCCAAACCCCCACTGCATAATCCGCACACCGCGTCCGCCGACACGCCCGATCCGCGCCAGTTCCTTGAGGAGGTCGAAGGCCCGCAGGCGCTCGACTGGGTACGCGCCCGCAATGACCGCAGCCTGAAGCACCTGATGGCCGATCCGCGCTTTGGCGAAAACGAAGCCGAGATGCTGAAAATCGTCGAGGCCACCGATCGTATTCCGGCCCCGTCCTTTGCCAGAGGTGGAAAGATCGACAATTTCTGGCAGGACAAAGACCATGTGCGCGGTATCTGGCGGCGCACGCACTGGGCGTCCTATGTCAGTGATACGCCCGACTGGGAAACCCTGCTTGATTTCGACGCTCTGGCGGCACAGGAAGGCAGGAACTGGGTCTATAAGGGTGCGGATTGCCTGCCGCCCGAAGATAACCGCTGCCTCATCAGCCTGTCCGATGGCGGCAAGGATGCGGTCACCGTGCGCGAATATGACCTGACGACCAAACGCTTTGTCGAAGGCGGCTTCGACCTGCCCGAAGGCAAGCAGGTCGTGACCTGGAAAGACGCCGACACCTTGTATGTCGCGCGTGAATGGACACCCGGCGAGGTGACGCCTTCGGGCTATGCCTATGTGACAAAGGTTCTGAAACGCGGGCAAAAACTTGAGGACGCGGTGGAAATCCATCGCGGCGACGCCAGCGACATGATGGCCTATCGCACGGTGCTGCGCGACGCCGAAGGCCATTATGTCATCGACTATGCCGACCGCCGCCCGTCCTTTTTCGAGGTCGATACCACATGGTTCTTTGAAGGGCGTGAGGTCAAACTGCCCCTGCCCCTGACGACCGAACTCAGCGCCTATCATAAGGGACAGGCGGTCTTCAGCCTGAAAGACCCGTTCACCAGCGCGCGCGGCACGCTGTATCCCGAAGGGGCGATTATCTCGCTTGATCTGTTTGCGGCCCTGACCGACCCGACGCATATCGAACCGGCCGTCGTCTTTGCCCCGTCCGGCCATGAAAGCGTCGAAGGTCTGGCGGCGACGAAAAACCGCCTCATCCTGTCGCTTCTGTCCAATGTCACCGGCAAGATCATCAGCGTCGATTTCCATAAGGGCCAATGGCACCAAAGCCCCGTCGCCCTGCCGGAAAATTCGTCCCTGAGCATCGGTTCCGCCGACGACGAAAGCGACGCCCTGCTGGTGTGGTCCACCGGCTATCTGCAACCTTCGACCCTTTATCGCGCCGATGCCGCGACCCTGAAGGCAGAAGAGGTCAAGGCCAGTCCGGCACGCTTCGACCCTACGGGCCTGAAGGTCGAACAGCACTGGGCAACCTCGAAAGACGGCACGAAAGTCCCCTATTTCGTCGTCATGCGCGAAGATGCCAAACGCGATGGCTCGACGCCTACCCTGCTCTATGCCTATGGCGGGTTCGAAATTTCGCTGAAACCGTCCTATTCCGGGGGCTTAGGCAAGCTGTGGCTGGAAAAGGGCGGGGCCTATGTGCTGGCCAATATTCGCGGCGGCGGTGAGTTCGGCCCGAAATGGCACGAGGCCGGTCTGAAAACCAACCGCCAGCGGGTCTATGACGATTTTCAGGCCGTGGCCGAGGACATTATCGCCCGAAAGATCACCTCGCCACGCCGTCTGGGGATCATGGGCGGGTCGAATGGCGGCCTGCTGATGGGGGTGCAACTGACCCAGCGCCCCGACCTGTGGAACGCCGTGGTCGTTCAGGTGCCGCTTCTCGACATGCAACGCTTTCACCTGCTGCTGGCCGGTGCCTCATGGCAGGGCGAATATGGCCGCCCCGACGATGCCGCCGAAGGGACCTTCCTGAAAACCATCTCGCCCTATCACAATATGCGCGACGGCGTAGCCTATCCCGAACCCTTCTTCGTCACCTCGACCAAGGACGACCGCGTTCACCCCGGTCATGCGCGCAAGATGGCGGCCCTGCTTGAAGATATGGGCCTGCCCTATCTCTATTATGAAAACATCGACGGCGGCCATTCGGCTGCCGCCAACCTCAAGGAAACCGCCAAGCGCAATGCGCTGGAATATACCTATCTGATGCAAAAGCTGATGGATTAATATTTAGGGGGCAGGCGCAAAACCTGCCCCCTTTTTGATCACGGCCCCCGTTACCGGCAATCGTTTTCTTATAAAAGCCCTGATAGGCCTTATGCCTCAACCCTAAGGATATTCAGGAGGATATGATGTTACGTCAAATGATCGCTGTCGGCTTTATGGGCGGCTTACTTGTGGCCTGTAATAATCCCGAAACCGAAGAAAACCTCAACCAAATCGGCGAAGCCACGGAAAATCTCGCCACCGAAGCGGCTTCGGCTGTGTCTTCCGCCACGGTCGATATGACCACCTCCGACCCCAATATCTATGAATGCGCCAGGGGGACACGCCTGTCGGTCGTCTATAGTATGGACAAGGCCGATGTGACCATCCTTGGGGCCACCAACCAGACCCTGAGCCTGCCCAAGGTCGATTCCGACAGCGGCGACCTCTATGTCTCGGGCGACCACCGCCTGCACAAGGACGGCGATGCCGCCACATGGGGCACGGACGAAGCCTGCACCCGCACCGCCTCTTAAAAGTTTAGAGCGCTTTCCGAAAAGTGCGTCACACTTTTCGGAAAGCGCTAACCCTACCCCGCCGGCACCACCGCGCGGGCAAAGCCCGTGGTCGTGACATTGAAACTCGGCCGCTCTTCAAACAGATGGCTGAGGCCGCTTTCAAAATCCATCAGCACATCGGCATATTCCGCGCTTTTCAGCGCCTTGCCGGTCTGGATCACCTTGCTCATGCGGAAGCACCAGAACGAGGTAATGTGATCGAGCGTGCCGATCACCTCCCCCAGTTCGGTAAACAGCCCCGACCCGTTGAGCAGAAAGCGCTTGAACGGCGCAGGCTTGCCGCGCGCCACCATATCGGCATAGGCCGTGTCATAGACATTCAGCACATCATAGGCCTGATTGAGCGCCCGCACCATGCCCTTGGCCAGCCGCACCCGCGCCGCCGCCAGATAGGCACGCGCCGCATCGTCGCGCATCCCCGTCGGCTGATAGCTGCCCAGCCCCGACAGCACTTCGCGCAGCTCGTCCTGAAGCTCCAGATAGCGCCACTTGTAATACAGGAAGCCGCGCCAGGCAAAGATACCTTCGGTAAATTCATGCTCGGACATGCGGAAGGTCGATTTCAGCGGCAACAGCTCCTGATCAAGGTCATTGGCCAGTATCTTGTTGCCGAGCTTCATCGAGGCACCGGTATAATATTCCCCCAGCGCCGTATTCACCAGCCGCTCGATTTCCTGACTGGTGAACTGCATCATGCGCGACAGGTCGGCGCCTGAAATCTGTAGATAGCATCCGGCAGGCTTAAAGCCGTTACGCCCCAGCGTCTCCCGCACCAGAAACGGATCAAGCGACGGCAGGCGGTCGATCAGGCGCAACACCTTGATGTCCTGATTCTTATCGAAATCATCGATATTGAGATACTGACGCGCCAGACTTTCAAAACCCAGCTGGTTGATGAAGATGCTGGCCCCGCCCAGCCGCAGATCGGTATGATCATAGGGCAGGATGATCTTGGTCACGGTGCGGCGGTTGGAATGGTAAAAATGGCGCTCATTGGCGCGCAGGGTATGTTTGAGGACAATACAGCGGTTGAGCAGCGACGAGCGGAAAAACGGCGCCTCCGCATAGGCCTTGTCCCGCCCGCAGATACGATAGATACGCGACAGGTTCAGCACACGGCTTGAGGACGCCGTCTGGTTCAGATTGGCCAGATTGCGGTATTCGCGGATAACCCGTGGCTGAAACTCCTGGGTTATGCGCGAAGCGACCGCCGATGCCGGTTTTTTCGCTTTCATCTACTCTACCTTGCGAACCCTGCGTCAACCGGCTTCCGGTGCCCCCAAAATCATCAGGCTGTCCTCAAAATCCATCAGAATATCGGCATATTCCAGAGGCGTCAGACGCTGCACCATCGTATGGGCTGACATGCGATAGCCCCAGAAAGACCCGATATGTCCCAATATGCCGATGCTTTCGCCCAGCTCGAAAAACAGGCCCGGCCCATCAAGCAGAAACCGGCGGAACGGCCCCGGATTTTCCCCCTCGACCAGCGCATGATAGGCCTGATCATAGATGGCCAGCGTGCGCCCGACGGCCGAAATCGCCTGAACGATCCGCCGCGCCAGACGCGGGCGGGCCTCCTTGAAATAATCGCGCACCCCCTCCTCGATGATGCCGATCGGCATATAGCTGGCCAGACCTTCAAGCACGCGGCGCATTTCGTTCTGAAGCTCTATGTGCCGCCATTTGAAATACAAAAACCCGCGCCATGAGAAAATGCCGTCGGAAAACTCCTCATCGGACATGCGCAGGGTCTTTTTCAGCGGCCACAGCTCACGATCCAGTTCATTGGCCAGTATCTTGCCCGCCAGCTTGCGCGACGCGCCGCCGATCAGCGTATCGCCAAAAGCCGTCATCACCAGACGCTCGATCTCTTCGTTGGCAAAGCCGATCATGCGCTGCACATCATAGGGCGAGATTTTCAGATAGCAGGCCGCCGGTTTGAACCCGTTGCGCGACAGGTGTTCGCGCACCAGAAACGGATCGAGCGACGGCAACTGATCCAGCAGGCGCAGCACCTGCACATCGTGATTACCCGCCACATCGTCAATATTGAAATAGTTTTTGGCAAAGGTGTCGAACCCGATCTGGTTGACCAGAACCGAGCGCCCGCCCAGCTTCAGATCCATCGGATCGAACGGCAGGATGACCTTGGTGGCCGTGCGGCGCGGACGGGAAAAATGATCCCGCTCATTGGCCCGCAGGGTGTGCTTGACGATGATCGCCTTGTTGAGCTGCGAGTCATTGAAAAACGGACGCGCGTAATAGTCATCCTCGCGCGCGCTGGAAAGATATATCTGCGACAGGTTCAGCACGCGGCTGGTCGATGCCGTTTCCCCCAGATTGGCCAGATTACGCACATCGCGCCCGGCATTGCCCGTAGGGCCATTCCCCTGTCCCTGATCGCCAAAGCGACCTGTGTCTTTACCCAACAGGGCATTCATGCGCTCAACCTTCTGTTTTTCTTGCGCCGGGCCACCAGATTATCCAGTTGGCGTATGATCTTGCGCGCCTCGTCCGTTTCAGCGGAGTGCAACCCGTTGAGCCGCATAATGGCCTCAAGATGCACATCCAGAACCTTGGGATCGGCGTCATCGCCAAACTCTTGCATATAATCGTTTAAAGAGTGTGTAGCCTGCGCCACCAGAACCAGCCGGTGTTCCAGCGCCAGCCGCTCCTTTTCCAGCAAACAGGCGACCATATAGTCAAGCGTCTGGCGATGCAGTCCGCCGCGCGCCTGCATCAGCGCCCTGAGACTTTCCAGCTCTACCGACAGGCCGCGGCGGAACATGGCGCAAAACTGGGCATCGGCGGCCTGTTCGATGTCGTCGCTGCGACGCAATGGCCCGTCATAGGCCGCATCCGCCCGCCGCCTGCGGCATGGCCCGACATAACCGGCAGCCATGATGAACGGGCGCGGATTGAGCAGCACCGCCTGAAGCGCCCTCAGAAGACTGGTGGTGGAAAAGGGCTTGATGACAAACTCATCGACACCGGCATTGCGCGCCTCGGTCACATCCATCGACCTCTGGCGCGCCGTCAGCATGATCACCGGCATTTTCGGATTGGGAAAGCGCGCATCCTCAACCACTGCCGCGCGCCGCAACTGATGCACCAGATCAAGGCCGGACATGCCGGGCAGGCCCCAGTCCAGCAACAATATATCGGGATTATGCCCTTCGATCAGGGCCAGCGCCGCCTCGCTGGAACGCGCCTGCAACAGCCGGTCAAAGCCTATGGCACGCAACAGATCGCTGATCATCCGCCGCGCAGAATCATTGTCCTCAACCACCAGAATACTGGCGCCGCCGATCTCTGCCTGACCCTGTTTTTTCGCTGTGGTTTGTCGCACCATCCGAACAGTTCTGACCCGCTGCCTCTGGAAAAACCCTCACCCTAGGCCAGAGTGCTTAATCCAAGATTTAAGGTCGCACCGTTTGCAAATCACAGATTGGGGCCCATGCGAAAAGATACAGAAACGCATAGGCCCGAAAACGACCCTGACAACCGTCTCTTATTCAACGCCCAGATTCCGGTCGATCACCCCGCTGTCGATCAGCGGCGCGGCATCGATTTCCGCCGCATCCAGAAGCTCGCCCAGCCGCTCAAGTCCGGCCAGTATCATGGCCTGCTCCCAGGCGGGCAACTGGCTGAACCCCTCCTGAAAGCGTTTGTGCAACAGGTCAGGCGCGTTTTCCAGCACCGCCCGCCCCTGTGCGGTAATACGCAACACGACCTGACGCTTATCCCGCGCGCCCCGTTCGCGTGTCACCAGACCGGCCCCTTCGAGGCGATCGACAATATTGGTCACGGTCGCCTGCCCGAACTGCAAGGCCGTGGCCACCGCACTGGGCAGGGTTTCGCCGCGCTGGTCGATTTCCTGCAACACCAGTAATTGCGATGGCGTCAGGCCGGTCGCAGAGGCCAGTTTCCGCCCGCCCTGATCGGCAGCACGCAACACACGTCGAATCGCCCGTAAGGCGGCATTGGTAATCGGCTGATCCATGCGCTCTGAATAGCAGATTTTACCTGCTTTTTTCAACTTTTTGCCACCCGCCCAAATCCTTCGGAAATTAAACCATATAAACCTTTTCCCGTCACACACCTCGGCCAACTTCATGCCTGAAACTGGTTAAACTCCCCATTTTTCTTGATTTATACAGGCCATTCATCTATATAGCCTGTCCTTAATGGCTGGGACAGACACCAAAATAAGATTCGGAAACCGAAGCATTAACGCCGAACCCCCTGCGAATAGGCCTGAGGCTCGTTCGCCGGTTCGCCTGCGCAGGCCCGTGGCCCACGATGGCGCAGGCGTAACCGCGCTGATTGCCCGATGCCCGCCGCTTGACACCAATTCCGCCTATTGCAACCTGCTGCAATGCACCCACTTTGCCGGCACCTGCGTGGTGGCGGAACGCGACGGGCAGATCGTCGGCTGGGTGTCCGGCTATCGCCCGCCGGATGCACCGGAACAGTTTTTCGTCTGGCAACTGGCCGTCGGCCCCGAAGCACGCGGCGAAGGTCTGGCACTGCATATGCTGACCGGTGTTCTGCAACGCCCCGAAACGCACGGCGTCAGCCAGCTCATCACCACCATCACAGCGGATAATGCAGGCTCATGGGCGGTGTTTCACGCCCTTGCCCGTCGCCATGACGCCCGCCTGATCCACCACCCCCATTTTGAACGCGACGCCCATTTTGCCGGTCTGCATGACACCGAACATCTGGTGACCCTGATACCGGCATCTGGCGGCTTTGCACGAACGGCACAGGAGGCCACATGACCATCCATCCCGAACCGAGCAAGATGACGCCCGACATCACCCTTTATGAACGCCGTGAATCGCGCGTGCGCAGCTATGCCCGCTCCATGCCGCGCCAGTTCAGCCGCGCCGAAGGGGTGTGGATGTACGACAATAAGGAAGGCCGCTATCTCGACTTCCTGTCCGGTTGCTCGACCCTCAACTACGGCCACAACCACCCCGTCCTGAAACAGGCCCTGCTCGATTACATCAGCGCCGACGGCATCACCCACAGCCTCGATCTGCATACGGACGCCAAGGCGACCTTTCTCCGGACGTTTGAAACCCTGATCCTCAAGCCGCGCGGACTGGATTACCGGCTGATGTTCACCGGCCCGACCGGCACCAATGCCGTCGAGGCCGCCCTGAAACTGGCGCGCAAGATCACCGGCCGCCAGAACGTCATTGCCTTCACCAACGGCTTTCACGGCATGACTCTCGGGGCGCTGGCCTGCACCGGCAATGCCGAAAAGCGTGGCGGCGCAGGCATTGCGCTCAATCACGTCAGCCATGAACCCTATGACGGCTATTACGGCCCCGACATCGACACCGCTGCCCTGCTGGAGCAGCGCCTGTCCGACCCTTCAAGCGGTCTGGACAGCCCCGCCGCCATTCTGGTGGAAACCGTTCAGGGCGAAGGCGGCCTCAATGCCGCGTCAAAGACCTGGCTGCAACGCATCGCCACTTTGGCAAAAGCCCACGGCGCCCTGCTGATCGTCGATGACATTCAGGCCGGTTGCGGGCGTACCGGCACCTTCTTCAGCTTCGAGGAGATGGGCATCACGCCGGACATAGTGACCATGGCCAAGTCCCTGTCGGGCATGGGCCTGCCCTTTGCCCTGACCCTGCTGCGCCCCGACCTCGATCAGTGGGAACCGGGGGAACATAACGGCACCTTCAGGGGCAATAACCACGCCTTTGTCACCGCCACCGCTGCCCTGCGCCATTTCTGGGCCGATGACCGCTTTCAGAAAACCGTCAGACAGCGCGGCGACCTTCTGGCCGCACGGCTTGAGCGCATGGCTGCCCGCAGCGACCTGACCACGCGCGGGCGCGGCATGATGCGCGGCATAGATGTCGGCTCAGGCGATATCGCCGCCCGGATTACCAAACGCGCCTTCGCCAGAGGCGTGATCATCGAAACCAGCGGCCCGCACAGCGAAATCATCAAGGTTCTGGCCCCCCTGACCATTGATGAAGCCGCCCTGACGCAGGGCCTCGACATTCTCGAAGCCTGTATTGACTCCGTACTGGCCACCCACCTGACCGTCGCTGCTGAATAAAGGGAACCGACATGCTCATTCGTAAACTGGAGACTATCCGCGCCTCGGACCGCAACATCGTCACCGACGGCTGGGACAGTGCGCGCCTGCTGCTGAAAGATGACGGCATGGGATTTTCCTTCCATATCACCACCATGTACGCCGGTAAGGAACTGCGGATGCACTACCGCAACCATCTGGAGTCGGTCTTTGTCCTTCAGGGCGAAGGCACCATCGAGGATCTCGGCACAGGCGAGGTGCATGAGCTGTCCCCCGGCACGCTCTATGTGCTGAACAATCACGATCAGCATATCGTCCGCCCCCGCACCGACATTGTTACGGCCTGCGTGTTCAACCCGCCGGTGACCGGCCGCGAAGTGCATGACGAGACGGGGGCCTATCCGGCTGAAAGCGATATGGCCGATGCCCGTCTGGCGGCCACGAACTGAAAGCTGACCATGACCGAAGACCTCTATCCCTCGCGCTGCCGTCCGCAGCCGGAAAAGCTGCCGCGCCATGATCCGGTGGTTCACAGCGACTGGCATCCCGATGCGCCCCTGACCCGCGCACAGGCCGAACAGTTTGACCGTGCCGGCTATCTGGTGCTGGAAAACCTGTTTTCGCCTGAGGAAATCAGCATCCTTCAGGCCGAAACCGCAAGCCTTCTGGCCGATCCGGCCCGCCTTGAGCCGCAGACCCTGATCCGCGAACCGGCTTCGGACGAGGTGCGCTCCATCTTCCGCATCCACCGCCAGAGCGCCCTGATCCGGCAACTGGCCGAAGATGTCCGTCTGGCAGGCGTCGCGCAGTTCCTGCTCAATGATCAGGTCTATATCCATCAGTCGCGCCTGAACTACAAACCCGGTTTTCAGGGCAAGGAGTTTTACTGGCATTCCGATTTCGAAACCTGGCATGTCGAGGACGGGATGCCCCAAATGCGCGCCCTGTCCATGTCGGTGCTGCTGGCGGAAAACACCCCGCATAACGGGCCGCTGATGCTCATTCCGGGGTCACATAAAACCTTCCTCACCTGCGTCGGGGAAACCCCCGAAGACCATTATCTGTCGTCGCTGCGCAAACAGGAATACGGCGTCCCCGATGATCTCAGTCTGGCGGAAATGGTCGAAGCGCACGGCATCGTCGCCCCGACCGGCCCCGCAGGCACAGTGGTGATTTTCGACTGCAACATCATGCACGGCTCAAACGGCAATATAACCCCCATGCCGCGCGCCAATGCCTTCATGGTCTATAATGCCGTGTCGAACCGCCTGCAAAACCCGTTCGGCGCACCGGCCCCACGGCCTGAGTTTATTGCCACCCGCACCCCTGAACCGATCACCCCTATCCGCGCTTTCGCATGAACGCCCCCTGCGAAAGCCGCGCGCCCGTCCCCCTGAAACGCGCCATAGGGGCCGCCGCTCTGGGCAATGCCTCGGAATGGTTCGATTACGGCATCTATGCCTATGGCGTCAGCTATATCTCCCGCGCCCTGTTTCCGGGAGACGCGCTTGAAGCCACCCTGTTCGCGCTGGCAACCTTTGCCATCTCGTTCCTCGTCAGACCGTTCGGCGGCCTGTTCTGGGGCGCTCTGGGCGACCGCTTCGGACGCAAGACCATACTGGCGGCGACCATATTGCTGATGTCGGCGACCACCGTTCTGGTCGGTGTCATTCCCGACTATGCCCATATCGGCCTGTGGGCACCGGCCCTGCTGATCGTATTACGCATGATACAGGGCTTTTCCACCGGTGGCGAATATGGCGGGGCCGCGACCTTCATGGCCGAATATGCGCCCGATAACCGGCGCGGCTTCTGCGGCAGCTTCCTTGAATTCGGCACTCTGGGCGGGTTTTCACTTGGGGCCTTGCTAATGCTGGGGCTGTCGATCGGACTGGATGACGCCGCCATGCAGGCCTGGGGCTGGCGCATTCCCTTCCTTCTGGCCGCGCCTCTGGGGATCGCCGGTCTTTATCTGCGGGCACGTCTGGAAGATACGCCCGTCTTCCGTGAAATCGACGCCCTTGATGACACGCAGACGGACACCGCCGAAGCCACCGCCCCCATTGCCGCCAATCTGATCAGCCTTGGGCGCGATTACTGGAAGCCCCTCCTGACCCTGAGCGGTCTGGTGATTGCGCTGAATGTCATCAACTATACGCTCCTCAGCTATATGCCGACCTATTTCGCCACCCATATGGGCCTGAGCGCCGATCAGGCCCTGATCGTGCCGATTGGCGGCATGTTGTTCATGATGCTGTTCCTGCCTCTGGCCGGTCACCTGTCGGACAGGATCGGCCGCAAGCCCCTGTGGTGGATATCGCTGGGCGGCATCTTCCTGCTGGCCCTGCCGCTATATCACCTGATGGGCACAGGCTTCCGGGGAGCAGTGGCCGGTTTCGCCATACTGGGGCTGCTATATGTGCCGCAACTGGCGACCATTTCGGCCACCTTTCCGGCCATGTTCCCGACACCGGTGCGCTTTGCCGGTTTCGCCATCGCCTATAATGTCTCGACCTCTGTGTTCGGCGGCACGGCCCCTGTGGTCAATGAATGGCTGATAGAGGTCACGCAGAACCCGCTGATTCCGGCCTATCTGATGATCGGCGCCTGCACCATCGGCCTCATCGCCCTGCTGTTCGTCGTCGAAACCGCCGGCCATTCCCTCAGAGGCACCGAGCTGCCCGGCACCGAAGCCGCCCAACGTGAGCTTGAGGCTCTGGACAGCGACAGCCTGACCCGCCCCGCAACCCCGCAAACAGCGCAAGAATTGCCTTAGAGCCTATTCCGTTCTAATTGAATCGGAATAATGTTCTTATTCTTGTTTTGACGCGCTTTTTAATCCGAAAAGGGCGTCACACGTTTCGGAAAGCGCTCTAAAAAATGACCAGCCACCAACAACGCGCCGAACTTCAACGCCGTATCTGGCAAATCGCCAATGATGTTCGGGGGGCCGTGGATGGCTGGGATTTCAAGCAATATGTGCTGGGCGCCCTGTTCTATCGCTTTATCAGCGAGAACTTCACCGATTACATTACCGGCGGCGACGCCTCGGTCAATTACGCGGCCATGGCGGACGATGACAGGCACCTTGCTGCCGCCAAAGGCGACGCCATCAGAACCAAGGGCTACTTCATCTACCCCAGCCAGCTGTTCGCCAATGTGGCCGCCAGAGCCAACACCAACCAAAGCCTGAACACCGATCTGGCCCATATCTTTACCGCTATTGAAAGCTCGGCCAACGGTTACCCCTCAGAGCGCGACATCAAAGGCCTGTTTGCCGATTTCGACACCACCAGCAACCGCCTCGGCAACACGGTCAAAGACAAGAACACGCGCCTGTCTGCCGTCCTCAAAGGCGTGGCCGAACTGGATTTTGGCAGTTTCGACGCCAGCCATATCGACCTGTTTGGCGATGCCTACGAATTTCTCATCTCCAACTACGCTGCCAATGCCGGCAAATCAGGCGGTGAGTTCTTCACCCCGCAGCATGTGTCCAGGCTGATTGCCCAACTCGCCATGCACAGGCAAACCAGCGTCAACAAGATCTATGACCCCGCCTGCGGCTCAGGCTCGCTCTTGCTACAGGCCAAAAAGCACTTCGACGCGCACCTCATCGAAGACGGCTTCTTCGGGCAGGAAATCAACCACACCACCTACAATCTGGCGCGGATGAACATGTTCCTGCACAATATCAACTACGACAAGTTTGATATTCAGCTGGGCAACACCCTGATCGACCCGCATTTTGGCGACGACAAGCCCTTTGATGCCATCGTCTCCAACCCGCCCTATTCGGTGAAATGGATCGGCTCAGACGACCCGACCCTGATCAACGACGAACGCTTTGCACCGGCGGGCGTGCTGGCGCCCAAATCCAAGGCCGACTTTGCCTTTGTGCTGCACGCACTCAGCTACCTCTCAGCGAAGGGCCGCGCGGCGATTGTCTGCTTCCCCGGCATCTTCTACCGCGGCGGAGCGGAGCAGAAAATCCGCCAGTATCTGATCGATAACAACTATGTCGAAAGCGTGATTTCCCTCGCCCCCAACCTGTTCTATGGCACCACCATCGCCGTGAATATTCTGGTGCTGGCGAAAAACAAAAAAGACACCACCACCCAGTTCATTGACGCCAGCGGCCTGTTCAAAAAAGAAACCAACAATAACGTGCTGCTGGATGGGCACATCGAACAGATCATGACCGTGTTCGACAGCAAGGCCGACGTGGCTCACTTCGCCAGATCGGTGGATTTAAAGGCCATCGCGGCCAATGACTATAACCTGTCGGTCAGTAGCTATGTCGAAGCCAAAGACACCCGCGAAGTCGTGGATATCGCCGCGCTCAATGCCGAGCTGAAAACCACGGTGACAAGGATCGACCAGCTACGCAAGGACATTGATGCCATTGTCGCAGAGATCGAAGGCGCGGAGGTCGGGGCATGAACGGCATGCGCTTTTTGGACAGGCTGCTGGATGGGGTTGATGTGGAGTGGAAGGCGCTCGGAACCCTTGGCGAATTAGTTCGTGGCAACGGTTTACAAAAGAAGGACTTCACCGAATCAGGCGTGCCCGCCATTCATTATGGTCAAATCTATACCTATTACGGTTTATCCACGACCGAAACGAAATCTTATGTCTCCCCTGATCTGGCTAAGCAATTGAAGAAAGTAGATAAGGGTGATGTTGTTATTACCAATACAAGCGAAAATTTTGAGGATGTAGGTAAGGCATTGGTTTATCTTGGCGAGCGTCAAGCCGTCACAGGGGGGCATGCCACTGTTTTGAAGCCAGGAGAGTTGCTTCTGGGTAAGTATTTTGCTTATTTTACCCAAACGAAGGAATTTGCCGCAGAGAAACGAAAATACTCTAAAGGTACGAAAGTGATTGATGTTTCCGCCACAGATATGGCGAAAATCTTAATCCCAATCCCCTGTCCCGAAAATCCTAAAAAATCTCTGGAAATACAACATAAAATTGTAAAAGTGCTTGACACTTTTACTGAGCTTACCGCCGAGCTTACCGCCGAGCTTACCGCCGAGCTTACCGCTCGCAAAAAACAATACAACTACTATCGTGATCAGTTGTTGCGCTTTGAAAACGGGGAAGTGGAATGGAAGACGTTAGGTTCTATAACTAAAAAATGGTATTCAGGCGGTACACCAACAGCCGGTGCTTCAGAGTATTACGATGGCGGTGATATTCCTTGGTTAAGAACGCAAGAGGTAAAATTTGCGGACATCGAAGATACGGAAATCAAAATCACTCAAGCTGCTGTGAAAACGTCGGCTGCAAAATGGATTCCTGAGAACTGTGTAATCATTGCCATATCCGGAGCAACGGCAGGCCGTTCGGCGATTAACAAAATTCCGTTAACGACAAATCAGCACTGTGGTTGTTTGGAGATTGACAGCACCAAAGCATTGTATCGCTATGTATTTCACTGGGTGAGTTATAACTATGAAAACATTAAAGCGCTCGGTCAGGGTGCCAGGGGGGATTTGAATTCAAGCATTATCAAGGAGTTCAAGTTGCCCCTGCCCTATCCGAACGACCCTGAAAAATCACTCATCGAGCAAGACCGCATCGTCGCCATCCTTGACAAGTTCGACACCCTGACCACCTCCCTGACCGAAGGCTTGCCGCGCGAAATCGAATTGCGTCAGAAGCAATATGCCTATTACCGCGATCTGCTGCTGGGCTTCCCCAAACCGGAAGAGGTCGCCGCCTGACATGAGCCGGACGCGCCCCCTCATCGCCCCCTCAACTGAGCGCAAGATAACAGCATGAACGAATACAGCCCCATTGCGGAATCCAACACCTTCATCGTTCTGGACAAATACACCCGTGAATGGAAAGCCGCAGACAGCTACCAGAGCGAGGGCGATCTGGAACGTGAGTTCATTCAGGACTTGCAAAATCAGGGCTATGAATACCTGCCCGGCCTGACCACGCCCGAAGCCTTGCTGGCCAATGTGCGCACCCGGTTGCAGACACTCAATGACGTGGTGTTTTCTGACGGCGAATGGTCGCGTTTTGTCGAGACCTGGCTGGATAAGCCCAGCGAGGGCATCATTGAAAAAACCCGCAAGATTCATGACGACTACGTCCACGACTTTGTCTTTGACGACGGGCGCATCCGGAACATCTATCTGGTCGATAAAAAGCACATTGCCCGCAACAAAGTGCAGGTCATCAGGCAGTTTGAACAGACCGGCGGCCATGCCAACCGCTATGATGTGACCATTCTGGTCAACGGCCTGCCACTGGTACAGGTAGAGCTGAAAAAACGCGGCGTGGCGATCCGTGAAGCCTTCAATCAGGTGCATCGCTACAGCAAGGAGAGCTTCAACAGCGAAAACTCCCTGTTCAAATATCTGCAACTGTTCGTCATCTCCAACGGCACCGACAGCCGCTATTTTGCCAACACCACCCAGCGCAACAAAAACAGCTTCGACTTCACGATGAACTGGGCAAAGGCGGACAACAGCCTGATCAGGGATCTGAAGGACTTTACCGCCACCTTCTTCCAGAAGCACACCCTGCTCAATGTGCTGCTGCACTATTCGGTGTTTGACATCAGCGACACCTTGCTGGTGATGCGCCCGTACCAGATTGCCGCCACCGAACGCATTTTGTGGAAGATCAGAAGCAGCCATCAGGCGAAGAACTGGAGTCAGACGGAAAGCGGCGGCTTTGTCTGGCACACGACCGGTTCCGGCAAGACGCTGACCAGCTTCAAGGCGGCGCGTCTGGCCACTGATCTGGACTTCATTGACAAGGTGTTCTTTGTGGTGGACCGCAAGGACCTCGACTACCAGACCATGAAGGAATACCAGCGCTTCTCACCCGACAGCGTCAATGGCTCTGACAGCACGGCAGGACTGAAGCGCAATCTGGAAAAGGACGACAACAGGATTGTCGTCACCACCATCCAGAAGCTCAACAACCTGATAAAAAGCGAAGGCGACCTGCCCATCTACGACAAACAGGTAGTGTTCATTTTTGACGAGTGCCACCGCAGCCAGTTTGGCGAGGCCCAGAAGAACCTGAAAAAGAAGTTCAAAAGGTTCTGTCAGTTTGGCTTTACCGGCACGCCCATCTTCCCGGAAAACGCTTTGGGGGCCGAAACCACGGCCGGCGTGTTCGGCCGTGAATTGCATTCATACGTGATCACCGATGCGATCCGCGACGAAAAAGTCCTGAAGTTCAAGGTGGACTACAATGATGTCCGCCCGCAGTTCAAAGCCCTCGAAACCGAAACGGACGCGACAAAGCTCAGTGCCGCCGAAAACAGGCAAGCCCTGCTGCACCCTGATCGCATCCGTGAAATCACGCAATACATTCTGGACAATTTCCGGCACAAGACCCACCGCCTGCACGCGGGCAATAAGGGCTTCAACGCCATGTTCGCCGTCAGCAGCGTGGACGCCGCCAGACTCTATTACGAGTGCTTCAGGCAATTACAGAAAGGCAGTGACAAGCCCCTGAAAATCGCCACCATCTTCTCCTTCGCGGCCAACGAAGAACAAGACGCCCTTGGCGATATTCAGGACGAGAGCTTTGATGTGTCCGCCCTGAACCGCAGCGCCAAGGAGTTTCTGAACGCGGCCATCGCAGACTATAATGCGTTGTTCAAAACCAGTTTCAGCGTGGATAGCAAGGGCTTTCAGAACTATTACCGCGATCTGGCCAAACAGCTCAAAGCCGGAGAGATTGACCTGCTGATTGTGGTCGGCATGTTCCTGACCGGCTTTGATGCCCCTAAGCTCAACACGCTGTTTGTAGACAAGAATCTCCGTTACCACGGACTGATACAGGCCTATTCACGCACCAACCGTATCCTTGACGCCACCAAGACCTTCGGCAATATCGTCACCTTCCGCGACCTGGAACAGGCGACCATTGAGGCCATCACCCTGTTCGGCAATGCGAACACCAAAAATGTGGTGCTTGAGAAAAGCTACAAGGAATATATGGACGGCTTCACCGATGCCGCTACGGGTGAGGCACGGCGCGGTTTCCTGGCCGTGGTGAATGAGCTGGAAACCCGTTTTCCCGATCCCTCGGCTATTGAAAAGGAAGCGGACAAAAAAGCCTTCGCCAGGCTGTTTGGTGAATATCTGCGCGTGGAAAACGTGCTGCAAAACTATGACGAGTTCGCCAGCCTGCAAGCATTGCAAAACCTCGATCTGACAGACCCTGCTGCAACAGAGGCGTTCAAGGCCAGACACTATCTGAGCGACGACGACCTGACCGCACTGCAAGCCATCCCGCTTCCGTCTGAACGGAAAGTTCAGGACTATCGCTCAACCTACAACGACGTGCGCGACTGGCTGCGCCGCGAGAAAGACAGCGCCGAAAAAGTAAAATCGACCATCGACTGGGATGATGTGGTCTTTGAAGTGGATCTGCTGAAATCGCAGGAAATCAATCTGGACTACATTCTGGAACTGATCTTCGAGCATAACAAGAAGATCAGGAGCAAACCAGAACTGGTGGATGAGATGCGGCGCGTGATCCGGGCAAGCCTTGGTAACCGCGCAAAAGAGGGGCTGCTGGTCGATTTCATCAATCAGACTGATCTCGACAAGATCGGCGACAAGGCCAGCGTGATCGACGCCTTCTTCACTTTTGCGCAGGCCGAACAACAGCGTGAAGCGCGCGACCTGATCGCTGACGAAGGCCTGAATGTTGAAGCCGCGAAGCGATACATAACCACCTCGCTCAAACGCGAATACGCCAGCGAGAACGGTACGGAACTTAATGCTGTGCTGCCCAGGATGAGTCCCCTGAACCCGCAATTCCTGACCAAAAAGCAGACAGTCTTCCAGAAAATCGCGGCTTTCGTTGAAAAATTCAAAGGCGTGGGAGGACAGCTATAAGCCCCCCCCTGAGGGGCTTTGGGCCTTCTCGTTGATCCTGAACAATAAATTGGAGATTGGAGCGGGTGAAGGGAATCGAACCCTCGTCGTCAGCTTGGGAAGCTGCTGCTCTACCATTGAGCTACACCCGCCTTTAGGGTCGGGAGCGATGCGCGCGTTTCAGCGCCCTGCGTTCCATCGCGATCCGGCGTTTGCCTAGTGCCACACCCTGCCCCTGCCGTCAACACAGACCTGCGGGCTTTCCCCACAAAGAAAAATCCCGCCCCAGTCCACCTTCTGTCCGTCAGCCACAGAGGGCATAAGAACCCGCGCTTTTTTGCCATTCTGACAAAGGAATCACTGGCGAATCGGCGGTATGTGGGGCACGTTAGCCCCCTTATCCACAGGCAACCACTACATATAGTTTTGTGTGGACATCTGACTTATCCCCAAACACCACATATTGCGTTTTTTAACGCTTTGTTTACGCTATGTGGATAGCGGCACCGACACCCCCGTCGCTTTAATCAACATCTTGTGGCCGCGCCTCCGGGCGCAGAACGTGTTATTCAAGGGAAGGCTGACGTCTCATGAGCTGGACAGACGAACGGGTGGAAACCCTGAAGAAACTTTGGCAGGAAGGTCATTCCGCCAGCCAGATCGCCAAGCAACTGGGCGGCGTCACGCGGAATGCCGTCATCGGCAAGGTGCATCGTCTGGGGCTTTCGGGCCGCGCCGCCCCCTCGCAACCGGCGCGCCCGCTGTATAAGCCCGCCCGTCCGCCGCGCGCTTCGGCGGCCCCGTCACCAGCCCCTCAGGCCGCGCCGCGCCGCGCCGTCACGGCCAGCGAAACCCCCGTCACCAGCCGTCCGGCACCTGTGCCTGCCCTGCCCGTCATCGAAGAACCCGGCACGGCCACGGTTCTGACGCTCGGCACCAAGATGTGCAAATGGCCCATCGGCGATCCGTCCTCGGATGAGTTCACCTTCTGCGGTCGCCGCGCCGGTGAAGGCGCGCCCTATTGTGTCGAACACGCGCGTCTGGCCTATCAGCCGCAGCAGAAGAAGAAAAAAGACACCGGCACCGACCTGTCGCGCAGCCTGCGCCGCTATCTGTAATCGGTTCTGAGAGACAGTTTTCAGACCGGCAACTGCCTCTCAGTTCAGCACGCGCCGCTGACCGGGCACATCAAGGGAAAAGTCGGGCACAGGGATCTTCAGCATCCGCCCGTCTTCGCCCTCGAATATATAATAACCGCTCATGGAACCTGACGGGGTTTGCAACGGGCAGCCGGACTGATAGCGATAGACTTCATCCGGTGCCAGCATCGGGGTTTCCCCGACAACACCCACGCCCTCGACCGTCTGCACCCGCCCCAGCGCATCGGTGATCGTCCAGTGACGGGTCTTGAGCTGCACGGTTTCCGGCCCGTTGTTTTCCATAGTAATGAAATAGGCCCAGGCCCAGACGTGCTGCACGCCCTCATCCGTGACATAGGCGACCGCATCAGAAATATCTTCGGGCGGGATATATTCGACACGCACGCTGATGGTGATGTCATGGGTAGTCTGTTTATAGATCATCCGGTGAGCCTACGCCGCTTCGCCGCCCTTATAAACCCGCAAAGTCCCCAGTTTTTCTTTGCGACATCCGAAATTGCGGCTTAAATGCCGCGTCCTTGCAATTACAGAAAGACTTTGGCCGTTCATGACGACCTCAGCCCCACCGGCAGGCATATTGCCGCTGCAATCCATCCGCGATCTGGTATCTCAGGCCGCCATCACCAGCCAGACCCCGTTCGACGCCGACCAGATACAGCCGGCCAGCCTCGATCTGCGTCTGGGGGTCAGGGCCTGGCGGGTGCGGGCCTCCTACCTGCCGCGCGGGCGCAAGGTGATGGAACGCCTGAAGGATGTGCAGATGCACGAGATCGACCTGAGCAAGGGCGCGGTCTTTGAAGCCGGTTGCGTCTATATCGCCGAATTGCAGGAGCATCTGAACCTGCCCGCAGGAGTGTCGGCGCGCGCCAATCCCAAAAGCTCGACCGGTCGCGTCGATGTCTTTGTGCGCCTTCTGACCGACGAAGGGGCCTTGTTCGACGATGTGGCCGCAGGCTATCACGGGCCGATCTACCTTGAGATCGTGCCGCAGACCTTTTCCGTTCTGGTGCGCACCGGTACGCGCCTCAATCAGTTGCGTCTGAAAACCGGTGAGGTGCCGCGCACCCACACGGTCGATTGCGAAGTCGATCTGACCGGCCCGATGGTCGGTTACCGCGCCCGCCGCCATGCAGGCGTTATCGACCTCGATCATGTCGGTGGCCACGATCCGCGCGACTTCTGGGAACCGCTGACGGCAAAGGACGGGCAACTGCTGCTCGATCCGGGCGAATTTTACATTCTCGCCTCGAAAACCGAAGTGGTCATCCCTGTCGATGAAGCCGCCGAAATGCTGCCGATCGACCCCGGCGTCGGTGAGTTCCGCGTCCACTATGCCGGTTTCTTCGACCCCGGTTTCGGCACGGCCGAGGCGGGCGGCGTCGGCTCGAAAGGCGTGCTTGAGGTGCGTTGCCATGAGGCCCCGTTCCTGCTTGAGGACGGGCAGACGGTGGCGCGTCTCGTCTATGAACCCCTGACCGCACGGCCTGAAAAACTCTATGGTCAGTCAGGGTCGCACTATCAGAAACAGGGCCTGAAACTGTCGAAACATTTTAAAAACTGGGTCTGAGCCAGATCATTACCGGATCGTCTCAGCGCGTCGGCGCAGGCGTATCCTGATCGAAATGCAGCACATGAGCGGCGTGTGCATCAAGCGAAAAGCGCGGCCTCAGCGGGCTTTTACCGCCCGTATATCCCCCCGCCAGCTTCACCAGACGCGCAAACACCACCTTGAACGGCTCAAGCCATTTGGGCGAGCGCTCAATCGACGGATTGAGCCTGAACCAGCGCCTGAGCAGGCCATTGGCATAGAGGACATTGGCCCGCCAGATGGCACGCGGCGTCATGAACTCGATCGACAAGGACACATTGACCACATCATGATTGACGATGCGGTGCGGCGCATTCTGTTTCCAGGTCAGCATCTCACCCGGCTTGAAATCGACGACCATCGCCGCCTTGTCCCATTCGGGATTGAACGGCAGTTGCTCGTCATTTTCACGCAGGGCAATGGCCTCAAGGTCATGATCACTGACAAATTCAGAGGTCGGCGGATAGACATAGACCCGCTTGATGCCGCGTATCTGATACAGGGTCACCAGCGGGATATCGAGGTGGTAAAAGACATGGGCATTGGGTGAGGAAATCAGCAGCCCCAGATCCTGCTTGAGCGTGGTGACGCCCGACTTCGCCCTGATCTCGGCAAACATGGCGTCACACAGGGCACCGATCTCGGCATCGGCATGATTGACCTTGCGCAGATTGAGCCACAGGCGACCGGCGCGCACGCCTTCCATCAGCGAGCGCCCGTCATGATCGCCGCGCCGCCCCAGATACCACTGCGTCCAGTTGGTCGGGTCATAGCCCATGCTGAACACTTCGAGCCGGTCACGCGGATAACGGTCGATCAGGGCCATCAGCGCCTCATCGCTGAACAGATCGCTTTTGTCCAGCTCATGCCTGAACAGCAGGTTTTCGCGGGAAAAACCGGCTTTTTTCGCTTCATCCCAGTGCAGGATATCCGCCATATTCAGCGCCCCGCCGGATTTTTCTTGAGCAGGGCCGTGCCGTAAAAGTGCATCTTGAACGGCGGGAACCACAACAGCTTTCCGGCTCCGCGCGCGGCCTTGTCCAGCACATTGGGGGCCACCTTCGCCCGCAAAAGCCACAGCACACCACCGGCCAGACCAAAGACACACATCTGCGCCAGCCCATTCAGCATCCAGTAGGCGCAGGTCACAGGCTTGGGCGGCACCGCCGCCATGGCCGTGGTCGAAGGCCCCTGCCCGTAGGCAAAGGCACGCCTGAGCGTATAGCCAAGATTGGAGCGGCTTTCGGGTACATCCTCATGCACCACCGCATCCGGTGCCCAGGCGATGCGCGCCCCCGACTGCTGGAGGTTATAGAACAGCTTGTCGTCCTCACCGCCGCAATTATTGCGCTCCAGCGAAAAGACCTCGCCCTTGCGCGGCAGGCAGTCGCGGCGGATCAGGCTGTTGCCGCAACCGAAATAGACATCCAGAAGCCCCGGCGTCTCAGGCCCGACGCGTGAAAAGAAGGCCTCGTAATAGTCACGACAGGCGACGTTTTCGTCCTTCAGACGCGCCCTGACCGGCCCGAACACCACATCGGCCTTGAACTGGCACTGGATACTGAGCATCCGCGACAGCCAGTAGGGCGGCGCTTCCTCATCGTCATCAAGGAAGACGATAAACGGATCATGGCCTTCCTTCAGGGCGCGGTTGCGGGCATTGGCCACGCCCGGTTCAGGTTCATGCACATAGACCACGCTCATGCCTGCGGGCGGCGTCAGGGCCTGCACCTGTAGGCGTGCCGAGCCTTCGGGGCTGTTGTCGCAGACGACGATGCGCAAGGGCACCCGCTCGATGCCTTTTTGCATGAAGACCGACTCAAGCGCCGTTCTCAGCCCTTCGGGCCGGCGGAAGGTCGGAATGATCAGGGTGACGGGGCTGGCGGTCAATCTATCCTGCGCAAGGGTAAAACGTGTGGCAGACATACCTTTGAAGGTAGCCTTTGAGACAGGCGGAGCGGTGAAGCTCTCGTTGATCCGGCTAAGAAGTGTGAGCATATAATATCCGACCTGAAGGATTTTTTATGCCGACATCTCTATACCGGAGTTGTAAATATAGCGTATGGCATCAGGATTAACAGCCGGTAAGGTTTATAAAAAATCACCGGTTTGATTTGTTCAGCGGAGTGTCCATGCGCCTGTTGTCTCTTGCCTGCCGCTCTGTCACGGCCCTGCTGGCCTGCGCCCTGATCGGCAGTTTCACACCGGCCCTTGCCGAAACAGCGCCCGCCAATGCGCCGCGCATGTGGGTTATCAAAGACGCCGATTCCACCGTCTATCTGTTCGGTTCCATACATCTTCTGAAAGCGGAAAATCAGTGGCTGACGCCCGCCCTTGAAGCCACCTTCGACCGCGCCGACACCCTGTATCTTGAGGTGGAAAATATAGACGATCAGGCCACCGCCCTGGCTCTGGTCATGAAACATGGCACCGACCCGAAACAGGGCCTGTATGCGCCCTATACGCCCGAACAGGTGACCAGAATCCGCGACAGCCTGACGCGCCACGGCCTGAACCCCGACCAGATGAAGCCGCTGAAGCCGTGGCTGGTGGCCATGTTATTGTCGATCAAACAGCTTGAGGCCTCAGGCTTCGATCCGAATGCCGGTGTCGATAAGGCCTTCATGGCCCGCGCCCGCGACAAGGGCATACCGGTCAAGGGCCTTGAACGCATGGAAGACCAGTTCCTTGCCTTTGTCGATACCACACCGGAGGCGCAGGCCGATTATCTGTGGCAGACCGTCAATGAGGAAAACGATAGTCAGGCGCTTCTCAACCAACTGGTCACCGCATGGCTGGCGGGAGATTATGCGGCGCTGGAAACCCTGCTGATCGCCGACATGAAAAACAAGACACCTGCACTTTATGACACCCTCATCGTCCGGCGCAACCGCAACTGGATCGGGGCCATCAGGACCCTTCTCGAAGGCTCAGGCACCCAGTTCATCGTCGTCGGCGCGGGCCACCTGACCGGCCCCGACAGCGTGCAGACCCTGCTGGCCGCCGAGGGCATCGAGGTTGCGGATTACGACTACAGCGCCGCGTCTCAGCCATAATGGAATCTTGACTTTGGGGCGATTTATCCCCAAAAGAACCGCCGTCTGCCATCCATCCCTCCGGCCTGAACAGGGCGGGAGGGATAATTCTTTTTAAGGGAACACTTCACCATGACCACCTCCCAACCCAGCGATCAGGCGCAAAGCCATCTGTTCGGGGTTTATAACCGCGCACCTTTGGAGGTCGAACGCGGTGAAGGGGTGCGACTTCATGCCCGCGACGGGCGTGTCTTTGTCGATCTGGTGCAGGGCATTGCCACCAACGGTCTGGGCCATTGCCACCCGAAACTGATCGCAGCGGTGACGGCACAGGCGGCAAAGGTCTGGCATGTGTCCAATATCTACCGCATCCCCGAACAGGAAGAACTGGCCAACCGCCTGTGTGCCGACTCGTTTGCCGACAAGGTGTTTTTCACCAATTCCGGCACCGAGGCCATTGAGTGCGCCCTGAAACTGGCGCGTAAATATCACGCCGACAAGGGCCAGCCGGAACGCATCGACATCATCACCTTTGAAGGCGCGTTCCACGGGCGCACCTATGCCGCCGTCAATGCCGGTGGCAATGAGGCCTACATCAAGGGCTTCGGCCCCCGTCTGCCGGGCTATGTGCATCTGGCGCTTGATGACCATCAGGCCATCAAGGCCGCCGCCTCGGCCCCGACCGCTGCCGCCATTCTGGTCGAGCCGGTGCAGGGCGAAGGCGGGGCGCGCGCCCTGACCGAGCCTGAGCTTCAGTGCCTGCGCGACCTCTGTGATCAGTATGGCCTGCTTCTGATGTTCGACGAAATCCAGTGCGGCGTCGGCCGTACCGGTAAGCTGTGGGCGCACCAGTGGACGAATGTGACGCCTGACGTCCTGACCACGGCCAAGGCACTGGGCGGCGGCTTCCCCATCGGGGCCTGTCTGGCCACCGAAGCCGCATCGGCAGGCATGATCCCCGGCACGCACGGCTCGACCTTCGGCGGCAATCCGCTGGCCATGGCCGTCGGTCTGGCGGCCTATGGCGAGCTGTCGAAGCCCGAAACCCTTGATCACGTCAATGAGGTGTCCGGCTTCCTGCGTCAGCAGCTTCAGGGCCTGAAAGCCGCCTTCCCCGATATCATCGAGGATATTCGCGGCAAGGGCCTGCTGATCGGCATCAAGGTGACGCCGAACAACCGTGAAGTCATGACGCTGGCGCGCGACAACGGCCTGCTGATCGCCGGCGGGTCGGACAACTGCGTGCGCCTGCTGCCGCCGCTGAACCTCAGCATCGACGAGGCCCGCGAAGCCCTGACCCTTCTGGAAAAGACCTTCGCCGCCGCCCGTGCCGCCAGCCAAAAGGAAACTGCGTAATGCCCCGTCACTTCCTCGACATCGCCGACCTGAGCGCCGAAGATCTGCGGGCCATTCTCGACGACGCCCATGCCCGCAAGGCCGCCCGCAAGGGCTGGCCCAAGGGGCGTGTCGATGCCGATGCCCCGGCAAAGGATCGCGTACTGGCGATGATCTTTGAGAAAAACTCGACCCGCACCCGCTTTTCGTTTGATGCCGCCATCCGTCAGCTTGGGGGCGATGCCCTGATCTCGACGGCCAATGACATGCAACTGGGGCGCGGGGAAACCATCGACGACACGGCACACGTCCTGTCGCGCATGGTCGATGCCATCATGATCCGCGCCAAACGCCATGCCGATGTCAAACGTCTGGCCGAAATCTCGACCATTCCGGTGATCAACGGCCTGACCGACAAATCGCATCCGTGCCAGATCATTGCCGATCTTCAGACCATCGAGGAACATCGCGGCCATGTGAAGGGCAAGACCCTCGCCTGGATCGGTGACGGCAATAATGTCTGCACCAGCTTCATCCATGCGGCAGCCCGTTTCGGCTTCCGCCTGAATATCGCTGCGCCGGACGCCTATCTGCCGTGCATGGCCGATCAGGACTTCATCACCCGATCCGGTGCCGATGTCCATATCACGGCCGATCCGGCCGAAGCCGTCACCGGTGCCGATGTCGTCCTGACCGATACATGGGTGTCGATGGGCGATGAGGATGCCGAGGCACGTCTGAAGGCGCTCTGCCCCTATCAGGTCAATGCCGACCTGATGGCGCGGGCGAAACCCGACGCCCTGTTCCTGCACTGCCTGCCCGCGCACCGTGGGGAGGAAGTCACGGCTGATGTCATTGACGGCCCGCAATCGGTGGTCTTTGACGAGGCAGAAAACCGCATCCACGCGCAAAAGGCCGTTCTGGCCTGGTGCTTTGCGGGCTGATCCCCCCTTCAGCCTCTCCCCTCCCCGCAAGGGAGGGGGTGAAGCGGCCACTCACAATCCCTTTCGGCAAGCGCTTTGACGCAACATGAACCGTTTATGAATGAAATACGGCCCTGACCGGATGGAATTATGACGGTCGGGTAATATAGCGTAGTAAAAACCACACACTCAGGCCTGCAAACCCGTCAAACCTCTCTAAAGCCTCCGCAGAGCGACGGAAGATATGATTTTGTGCGTAAATCCCCGCATAAACTATTCGCAATTCACGCGCTGAAAAGCCAAAAAAAGAAGACAGCTGTGCCCCCTATGCCCTTTACGACTGCCCCCAATACGCTTTCGCGTGCGCTTCAGACGCGCCGCCTGACCGGCTCGGTCGCCGCCAATGCCCTGATGACTGGCGTGACGGGCGCCCTGATGATCTTTGCCGCGCCGGCCGTCATGGCGCAAACCGCCCCGCAAACTCAGGCCCAAACTTCGGCTCAAACTTCGGCCCCCGCTGACGCCATTGTCACCCAGCCGGTCGCCCCCGCTGCGCCTCAGCCGGAACCGCGGCCCGAAACCGTCACCCCCGCCGCCAGCGACGACTTCGAGGAAGTGACCACGGTTACGGTTTCCGCCGCCCGTCCGCGCAACCGCATCGACCGCGAAGTCTATGACCCCAAGGACGATCCCGACACCGCAACCTCCAGCACGGCGGACATTCTCAACAAGGCCCCCGGCGTCAATGTGGATCCCGAAGGCAACCTCACCTTGCGCGGCAGTTCCAACGTCACGGTGCTGATCGACGGCAAGCCCAATGTCATGACCCAGGGCGAAATGCGCGCCGCCACCCTGCAATCCATGAGCGCCGACGACCTCGAAAGCATCGAGGTCATCACCAACCCCTCGGCAGAGTTTGGCGCCGAAGGCGGCAGCATCATCAATCTGGTGATGAAGCGCAACCGCCGTCCGGGCAAGACGCTCGGCATCAATCTCGGCGGCGATTCCAAAGGCGGTAAAAACGCCAGCCTGTCCGGTGCCTATAACAGCGGCATCCAGACCTTTTCCGGCGGCCTGAACATCCGCGACAACAGCCGCGAAAGCGAAAGCCATACCGAGCGCGAACGCATCCGTCAGAACGGCGACGTGACGCGCGGCGAAACCCGCAATACCGGCAAGAACCAGTTTACCAACTACGGCGTTTCCGGCGGCTGGGACATCAATGTCAACGACAATGACAGCCTGGGGGTACAGGCGCAGTTCGGCAAGATGGAGCGCGACAACCGCTCGCTGAACACCAGCACCGACTATGACACCGACGGCACCACCCCCGGCAGCGCCTATACCAGCCAACGCAGCTCAAGCGGCGACCGTCAGAACGGCTCGGTGCGCTTCAACTTCAACCACAAGGGCGATCAGGACGGCGAAACCTTCAAGGCCGACCTGCGCCTGTCGAAGGCCGAAAACAGCGACACCACCCTCGCCACCCAGCTCTACAGCGTCGCCTCCGGCAGCCAGCGCGACAACGGCACCCGTCAGTTGCGCAACAGCGACACCAACAACCTCGACATCAGCGTCGATTACAAGCGCCGCGTCGGCGACAATGATCTGGCCGCCGGCCTTGAGCTGGACGTCAACCGCAACACCTATGACAACGCCTATTATGATGTCGATATGACCAACGGCGATGCGACCCTTAACACCACGCGTACCAACAGCTTCGCCCATGATCAGGATTCCGCCGAAGCCTATGTCACCTATCAGATGCCGCTCGGCACCAAATGGACGGTACTCGGCGGCCTGCGCGTCGAATATACCGAGGTGACCATCGACCAGATCACCACCGACATCTACCGCACCAACAGCTACACCAAACTGCACCCCAGCCTGCACCTCAGCTACTATCTCGGCGACAACAGCAAGCTGCGCTTCTCCTACTCCAACCGCGTGCGCCGTCCGGGGGCCAATGACCTCAACCCGTTCATCGTCTATTATAACGAAGAAAGCGCCTCGGCCGGCAATCCCGACCTCAAGCCGCAGACGACCCACTCCCTCGAGGGCGGCTATGAATACAGCCGCGACGGACGCCTGTTCACCCTGCGCGGCTTCTACCGCAAGGACGAGGACAGCTTCGTCGAACGCAGCTACTATATCGACAACAATGTCCTTCTGACCACGCGCGAAAACGGCGGCGAAGGCCAGTCGGGCGGCATCGAGCTGGCCTTTAATGGCAAGCTGACGGAAAAACTGTCTGCCGATATTCGCGGCACCCTCAGCTATGACGAACTCAACAGCCGCCGCGGCGGCGTCGATGTCAAATCCGATGCCACCTCGGTCAATGGCCGCGCCCGCCTCGACTACCGCATGGATCCGAAAAACCGCTTCCAGCTGATGGTCAATGCCCAGGGCAAGCAACTCACCGGTCAGGGCTACAGCGATCCGGTCTATACGGCGGACATGAGCTACAGCCACCGCTTCTCCAACCGCTTCTCGGTCAATATGCGCGTACAGGATCTGTTCGATTCCGGCGAACGCACGCGCATCATCGACACCGATACCCTGCACCAGAGAACGACCAGCAACTGGGGCGGCCGTGCTTTCTATATCGGCATCTCGATCAACCCCTTCGCCCCGACCGGCCCGGCCCGTGACTCGGACTCTGACGCCCGTCCGCGCGGTCAGTGGGGCGGTCGTGGTGGTGGTGGCTTCGGCGGCGGCCCGCGCTAAAGCGCTTTCCGAAAAGTGTGACACATTTTTCGGATTAAAAAGCGCGTTGAAACAAAAAGTCAGAGCGCTGTTCCGATTCAATATGAACGGAACAGCGCTCTCATCCAGCCCCCCAAAGGGCCAAATAACAAAAAGGGGAAGCCTCACTGCTTCCCCTTTTCTATGCCCCGATCCAGTGCCGCCGCAAATAATCGGCAAACAACGGCACGGTAAAGGCAATATCCCCGTGCGACGGGCTATAGATCATGCCTTTTCTGATGATACTGGCCCGCATGGGGCCAAGTCTCTGCGGCGGACGCTGCAAGGCCTCGGCCACATCTCCTGAACGATAGGGGCCATCCCCCAGCCGCGCCATTGCACACACATAGTCCCGTTCAGCAGGTGTCAGGCGGTCGAAACGCACCCTGAAAAACCCGTCATCCAGCCGCGCCACAGCCCTTTCCGACGAGCGCACCACATCCTCGACATCAATCGGCGACTGATCGGCAGCATTCCACGCCTGATACCCCCACTCCTGAAGAAAATAGGGATAGCCCTGAGCATGGTCGATAATGGCTTCAACCGCCTCCGCCTCTATCTGCTCGTTTTCATCTTCGACCGGAACGGTAATAGCCAACCGCGCCGCATCCCGATCCAGCGCCCCGACCGCCGGATAGCTGAACAGCCGTTCGGCATAGGATTTCGCCTCCCCCGACAGGGCCGCCACCTGCGGCAGACCGGCACCGAAAAACAGCACCGGCAGATTACGTTGACTCACCCGATGCAGCGCCACGATCAGAGCCGCATAATCAGCTTCTTTCAGATACTGGATTTCATCAATCAGCAGGGTCCAGCCTTTCCCCGCCGATTGCGCCGCCTCCCCGACCTTCAGGAACAGGTCGGTCAGATCGAACTCCAGATTCCCGCTGTCGGCAATCCCTGGCTGAGGGTCCACGACAATGGAAATATCCCCGAACGCGATACGGAACACACCGGCAAAGCTGCGCAGAGCCTGTAAGGCCGCATGGGCCGTGGCCTTTGATTGTTCGATCAGGGACAGCCGCCTCAGGGTCTGGGCCAGACGCGGATAAAGCAGTTCCGGCAAGCCTCTGTCTTCCGGCGCTTCGATCATCGATGTCAGATGCCCATTCTGCTCGGCAATCTGCTCAATCTGGTTCAGCAGAACGGTTTTCCCCACTCCGCGCAGCCCCAGCAAAATCTGCGAACGGGCATGGCGTCCCGCCAGGGCACGCTGTATGGCGATGGTGGCATCATTCAGTATATGATCACGCCCCGCCAGTTCCGGCGGTCTTGAGCCAGCTCCGGGCACAAACGGGTTTTTTACCGGATCCATAAACACCCCTCGGTTTCAGGAAGCTAGTAAAATATACACAACTCTATCCGAAACTCAATATACTCCCCCATACTTCCCTACACTTCCTCCAGCCACTTTTCCGTCCAGCCGAATTCGGCGGATATGGCCCGTGCCGTGGCAATGACCTCGCCAATCAGGCCCTGCATCCGCGCATCATCCATATATTGCGCGGCACTCGACAGGCTCAGGGCGCCGATGATGCGGTTGCCCATATCGCGCACGGGGGCGGCGACGCAGCGGATACGGTCTTCATTTTCCTCAAGGTCGAAACTGTAGCCCCCCGCCGCATAGACAGCCATACGCTTCAGCCACTCCTCGCGCCCGACCATATAGCCGGGGTGGGTCAGGGATTCCGCATCATAGACCGCCGCCCACACCTCCGGCCCGTCATCGAGCAGCAGGGCCTTGCCCAGTCCGGTAGAGCGCATCGGATGCCGGTCACCGATGCGTGAGGAAATCTCGACCCGCCGCCCGCCGGGCACCTTATCGAGATACAGGGCATAATCGCCGTCGCGTATCCCCAGATGCACCGTATCGCCGGTGGCATGGGCCAGATTGACGAGATAGTCATGCGCCGTGCGCGTCAGGCTTATCTGGCGTGCCGCCTGATGCCCCAGCTCCAGCAGCTTCGGCCCCAGCGAATAGCCGACACGCGGCGTAAAGTTCAAAAACCGCTGATCGACCAGCGTCGAGGCCAGCCGGTGCGCCGTCGATCGTGTCAGCCCCAGCGCCTCGGAAATGGCCTGCACCGTAACCTGACCATCCGACACGGCCGAGATGACATCCAGCCCGCGCACAAGGGTCTGCGTCCCGGCAAGGGCCTTGCCCTCCGTCCGCGTATCCTCCGCCCTGAAACCGGCCTTCGTGTCACCCACCCTGTCTCACCTCTTATGCCTTACCTCCCTGCGCAGCGGGGCCAGAATCCTTTACCGCCTCCCCTGCGCAGCGGGGCCAGAATCCTTTACCGCCTCCCCTGCGAAGCGGGGCCAGAATCCTTTACCTCCTCCCCTGCGAAGCGGGGGAGGTGGCGCGGCGAAGTCCGCGACGGAGGGGGCAATTCGCCTTCCCCTTAAAAGCGCATCAAACTTTGACGCTCGCCAAAAATTGATTCCCAATTGACGCTGTTTTCATCATTATATAAGACGCATATCTAAATATTGGGATAAGTTCAACCGGTTCCGAACCGGCGGGACAAGGCCCGCCCCACAGCTCTCCCCAAGCCGTTCAAGGCGATCACAGCGGCCCCACCGCTTTATTTCAAGATGTGAGATTATGGCAAGATTTCCTAAAATCAAACAGGTTCGCGCCTATGTAATGCGCGGTGCAGGTGCGGATTATCACGATCAGGGCGAAGGCCACTGGATCGACAACCACATCGCCACCTCGATGGGCCGTTACCCCGAATACCGCCAGAGCCGCCAGAGCTTCGGCATCAACGTGCTGGGCACCCTGGTCGTTCAGATCGAAGCCGAAGACGGCACGACCGGTTTCGCCGTGACCACCGGCGGTGAACCGGCGGCCTATATGGTCGAAAAGCACTTTGCCCGCTTCCTCGAAGGCCGCTGCCCGTCCGAATACGAAAAAATCTGGGATCAGATGTATTTCGGTTCGCAATATTATGGCCGCAAGGGCATTGTCGTGAACGCCATTTCCGGCGTCGATCTGGCCCTGTGGGACCTGCTTGGCCGCCTGCGTCAGGAGCCGGTCTATTCGATGCTCGGTGGCGCGGTGCGTGATGAGCTGCAATTCTACGCCACGGGCGCACGCCCTGATCTGGCGAAGGAAATGGGCTTCATCGGCGGCAAGATGCCCCTGTACCACGGCCCGATCGAAGGCGAGGAAGGCCTGAAAAAGAACGTCGAACTAATCGCCGACATGCGCTCCAAGGTCGGTGACGACTTCTGGCTGATGTATGACTGCTGGATGGCGCTTGATGTCAACTACGCCACGAAGCTGGCCATCAAGTGCCACGAATACGGCCTGAAGTGGATCGAGGAAGCCATCAACCCCGACGACTACTGGGGCTATCAGCAACTGCGCCGCAACGTCCCCAAGGGGATGCTGGTGACCACGGGTGAGCATGAATCGACCCGCTGGGGCTTCAAGATGCTGCTGGAAATGGGCTGCGCCGATATCATTCAGCCGGATGTGGGCTGGTGCGGCGGCATCACCGAAATGCTGAAGATTTCGGCTCTGGCCGACGCCCACGGCGCGCTGGTCGTGCCGCACGGGTCTTCGGTCTACAGCTACCACTTCGTCATCACGCGCCACAACTCGCCGTTTGCCGAGTTCCTGATGATGGCGCCCAAGGCCGACCACGTCGCCCCGATGTTCCACCCGCAGCTTCTGGGTGAGCCGGTGCCGGAAAACGGCCGCATGAAGGTGTCGGCTCTCGATAAGCCGGGCTTCGGCGTTGAGCTGAACCCCGACGTCCAGCTCTATCGCCCCTACGAACACTAAGCCTGTGCCCCCGCAGGCGTCGCCCTTATCGGCGCGATGCCTGCGCGGCCAACACACACAAGGAAAACCCCAATGGTAAAAATCGTCCGTTATGGCCCCAAGGGTCAGGAAAAGCCCGGTCTGGTCGATAGCGACGGCCAGATTCGCGACCTGTCGGGCGTGGTGTCCGACATCACCACCGAAAACGTCCGCCTGTCGAAGCTGAAGGTCCTCAAGGACATCAACCCCGCCACCCTGCCGCTGGTCGAAGGCGAACAGCGTTTCGGCGTGCCGATCAGCAACATTGGCAAGATCATCGCCATCGGCCTGAACTATGCCGACCACGCCGCCGAATCGAACCTGCCGGTGCCGCCGGAACCCATCTATTTCACCAAGTCGGTCACCTCGCTGTGCGGGGCCAATGACGACGTGATGAAGCCGCGCGATTCCACCAAGCTCGACTGGGAAGTCGAACTCGGCGTCATCATCGGCAAGACCATGCGCTATGTCGAACAAAAGGACGCGCTGGATCACGTTGCCGGTTATGTGCTGGTCAATGACGTGTCCGAACGCGCCTTCCAGAAGGAGCGCGGCTCTCAGTGGGTCAAGGGCAAGGGCTGCGACACCTTCTGCCCGACCGGCCCGTGGGTGCTGACCGCCGACGAGATCGGCGACCCTCAGGACCTCGACATGTTCCTCGATGTCAACGGCGTGCGTATGCAGACCGGCAACACCAAGACGCAAATCTTCTCCGTTGCCGAGGCTCTGGCCTATGTGTCGCGCTTCGTGACCCTGCAACCGGGCGATCTGGTCATCACCGGCACGCCGCCGGGCGTCGGCGAAGGCAAGAAGCCTGACCCCATCTACCTCAAGGAAGGCGACAGGATTCACCTTGGCGTCTCGAAACTGGGCGAGCAGCGCCAGACGGTTGTGCCGTTCTCGCTCGAAGGTCTGGAGATCATTGACTGATGACTTATGCAAACCGCTTTGAAAACCGCTGCGCCATCATCACCGGCGGCGCCTCGGGTCTGGGTAAGGACACCGCCAAACGCATCGTCGCCGAAGGCGGCAAGGTCGTTCTGTGGGATCTGAACGCCGAAGCCCTGGCCACCGCCCAGTCGGAAACCGGCGCCTCCGGCGTCGTTGCCCTCGACATCTCTGACGCCGCTGCCGTCAAGGCCGCTGCCGCACAGTCGAAAGACATTCTGGGCAAGATCGACATCCTCGTCTGCTCGGCCGGTATCACCGGCGCGACGACGCCGGTATGGGAGTTCCCCATCGACAGCTGGCAGCGCGTGATCGACATCAACCTCAACGGCCTGTTCTACTGCAACCGTGAAGTCGTGCCCTACATGCTGGAAAACGGCTATGGCCGCATCGCCAATATCGCCTCGGTCGCCGGTAAGGAAGGCAACCCCAATGCCTCGGCCTATTCGGCTTCCAAGGCCGGCGTCATCGGCTTCACCAAGTCGCTGGGCAAGGAACTGGCCGGTAAGGGCGTGATCGTCAATGCCCTGACGCCCGCGACCTTTGAATCGCCGATCCTCGCGCAACTGCCGCAGTCTCAGGTCGATTACATGCGCTCGAAAATCCCGATGGGCCGCCTCGGCTTCGTCGAGGAATCGGCGTCTATGGTCACCTTCATGGTGTCGGAAGAATGTTCCTTCACCACGGCCTCGACCTTCGACACCTCCGGCGGCCGCACCACGTTCTAGGGCATACGTACTTCCTTCTCCCCTTCGGGGAGAAGGTGGCCCGAAGGGCCGGATGCGGGGCGTCTCCGGCTTCTGGCCCTGTTTCCGGCCAAACAACAAAAAAGCCTCCCTGTTTCAGCAGGGAGGTTTTTTCATGCCTGCGCCAGAGCGTGTTCCGTTCAAAATGAATCGGAACAACGCTCTGACTTTTTGTTTTAACGCGCTTTTGAATCCGAAAAGTGCGTCACACTTTTCGGAAAGCGCTCTAGCGCAGAAACAGATCACGGGCGCGCCGCAATGGCCTCAGTCGCCCCTGAGGTAATCAGCACATTCTGCGCCGCCTCAAGATCAAGCCCCTGCCGCCGGTTATAAAACCCCGCCACCGCCTCGCGCAGCTCCGGCATCCCCCACATTGGCGGATACTGGTTAGAGGCTTCCATCAGGGCGCGCGCCGCTTCACGCCGCACCTCGGGAAACCCGTCCTGATCAGGAAAGCCCTGCCCCAGATTGACCGCCCCCCGCTCCTGCGCCAGAGCGGACATGGTGGTGAAAATCGTCGTCCCTAAGGCAGCATAGACAGGGTTCATCGCAGGGCACTCCGGCATATCACAGGCCACGGCTTCGGCCCTTCCGTGAAGTCATAATTGCAAAAGGCCTGAAGATGTGGATATAATTTCGGAAATTTTCCATTTCCCGCCTGAGGGAGACACCCCATGGCCACACTGTCCAGACCTAAGACCTCAGCACCTGTCATCAAAGTAAACGAAGAAACCTATAACCGGATCGTTGAGGAATCGAAGACTCCAAAGCCCGCAAATGAGGCCCTCATCGCCTTTATCGCCAAAGGGAGAGCGTTGATCGCTTCTAAATAAGGGTGGGCAAAGCGTTTAAAACCGTGCCCCTCGGCCATCATCATGACCGTGGGGCTTTTTGTTGCGGGCGGGACAAGGTAAACGCCTTTATACGATCACGGGACTGTCTGGACGCGCATATAAATTATAAACACAGGGTTCACATTATAGAAGGGGGTGATGCCAACCGCATTCTCGCCTTCTGCTGTCTGCGAATTGTCTCCTTTGGCAGCAGGAAGACGCAGCCTGATATTGAACTGCACATGATCGGCGTCGCCACAGAAAGCCAGAGACAGGGCATCGGTACGGCCCTCTTGTTTGACGTCTTTGACAGGGTATCCCAAATCGCCAACTCGGTTGGTGTCACACATTTATGGCTCGAAGCGGAAAATAACGACGCCTATCGCTTGTACAGCGATCTGGGATTTTCGCCCGCCCACAGCGGCAGCCCAAGAATGTATATAGCGATTGCCACCATTATAGACGGGCTGAACCGGCAAGCCCGCCCCTGATTACGGCCCCACCGTCACGCTGCGGCCCGCCCGTTTGCCATCCGGCGTGCGGGCGCGAATCCCGACCTTGCCGCTGACCGCCACCGGCCCGTCATAGACCCGCCAGACCCCGTCCGCCTGCCGGTATTCGACCGTGGTATCGGGAAACTCGGTCACGACCTGCAACTGCCCGTCGCTGATCTTCGCCCCGACCGGCGCCAGCCGATAGACAATGCCGTCCCGATCGAGCAGACGGTGATGGGCGGCGACGCGCGCCCTGAACCCCTGCCAGTCCCGAAGCTGCGCGGCACGATCGAGCCTGCCGTCCGCCGGATCATAGGTCACCCCCGCCTGATAGGGGATTTCCCAGTCCCCTTCATGCCAGGCCCGTTCCGACAGGGCCAGAAGTCGCGGGAACAGCATATATTCCGCCGCCGCATCGGTGCGCACGGTTTCCGACCACAACTGCGCCTGAAAACCGCTGATGCGCCGACCGGCCTCACGCGGCGTTTCGTCGGCAATGGAGCGGAACTGCCCCTTGATATTATGGATCAGATAGGCATTGGCCGGCAGGTTTTCCGGCTGATAGCTGAACACCTTATAGGTATCGGTGACCCGCGAAGACCAGTCATAGCCGCGTTCATCGGGATCAGGCGCATAGGGGTTGTCGAAATAGGTGACATCCGGCGTTGAGATCACTATCTCCCAGCCGTGATTGCCCTGTTCGTGCGCCTCGGCCACCGCACCATTATGCAGCATCCCCCAGATATTCGACTGCACCTTTTCCGGCATTTTCGCCGGATCGGTATGGCCCATGCCGTCGCTCCATCCGGCCACGACCACCTGTTTCGCCGCCAGCATCTGCGCCACCCGCTCGATAAACAGCCCCCCCAGCTGCTTCGGCTCAAGCCCCGTCTCGGCCATCAGCGCCTTACAGGCCGGTGATTCGACCCAGGCCCCCGCCGTCTCATCGGCCCCGATATGATAGCGCGTCAGCGGCTGGCCTGCGGCTTCGTGCATGGCCATGACCTCATCCAGCACCGTCTCAAGGAAGCGATAGGTCGCCGGAAGACAGACATTCAGCGTATTGTCCGTATAGCTCTGGATGCTGCGATACTGTGTTGTGTCCTCCGGCTCGACCAGACGATAAAGACGGGCTTCCTCCGCCTTGCCCTCGGCCATCAGGCGACGATAACGCGCCTCCATCGACCGCACCGCCGCGCGGCTGTGTCCGGGCATGTCAAACGACGGCAGCACCTGAATCTGCCGCGCATCGGCATAGCGCACCAGTTCGATATAGTCTGCCTGCGTCAGATAGCCGTTGACCACGCCCGTCCCTTCGGGGCCAGCCCCCAGCTGCGGCAACAGGCAGCGGTTTTCCTCAGGGTCATGACAGCGCTTCGCCCCAACCTCCGTCAGTTCCGGCAGGGCCTTGATCTCCAGCCGCCAGCCCTCATCCTCCCCCAGATGCAGGTGCAGCCGATTGAGCTTATAGACGGCCATCTGGTCGATGACCTTCAGCAGAAACGCCCTGGAATGGAAATTGCGCCCGACATCTATATGCAGGCCGCGAAAGCCGAGACGCGGCGCATCGACGATGCGCAACGGCTTCAGCTGCCCCTGCTCATAGGCAATCTGCTGACCCAGAGAGCGCAGACCATAGGCGGCACCGGCCACATCGGCCGCCACCACCTCGATGCGCCCCGCCGCCGCCGTGACGCGATAGCTTTCCGCCGCACCGGACGCCGCATCGATACGGATCAGCAGTTCGGGACGCGCTGGCCCTGCCTGACCAAAGCCCCCGACACCGGAACGGCCCAGATAATCCAGCGCCGCCTGCACATCGACGGCCTCAAGCCCCTCGAGCCTCAGCCGCACCCCGTCCCTCAGATCAAGCGCCGCGCCTGTAAGCCGCGTAATCTCCACCGGTTGCGGGATGATGACAAATTCCGACGCCGCCTGACCGACCGAACGCTGCATAATCTGCGTATAGGCCCGTTCCGGCGTCAGCCAGACGATCTGGTCATCGGCCGCCGCCGTCGCCAGTTTCGCCTCATCGGTCATCGGCGCAACAAACGGCAGATATTCGAGGCCGGTTTCAGGATCAATGGCCGCCCGCGTCGCCTCTATGACCCGCGCCTCAAGCCCGTCCGCCGCCACATAGGCATTCGGCATGGGGAAATAGCGCGAATAATTATTGCCGCGCCCCAGTATCTTCAGCACATGGGTCTGCCCGCCGCCCAAGGTCACACCGGCCTTCGGCGTCAGGCGATACAGATCGCCATTGATCCATTTCAGATCGAAGGCTTCGCTGGTCAGTTCGGCAATCGGCGCGACATGCGACAGATAGAGGCTCCAGCCCTCGGCACCGGAAAATCCCTCCGGCAGGGTCAGGCGGATTTCCGCAAGGAAGCACTTGCCGCCATCGGCACAGAGCGTGTTGCGGTTATCGATAATGCTATGCACGAACCCCGTTCTGGCCCCCAGCAGATCGAGATCGGCCTGAGACGCGCCAAAGGCCGCCTGTCCCCACAGCAAAACCGCCGCCGTCCCCATCAGGGACATTGCCCTCAGCCGCCCGCGCGTCGCCCGAAGCCTCATCCGCCTACTCCCTTTTCATTATGCTTTGCCCCTATTTGCCGGGCAATCCGGCAAAAAATCAAGCCAAAAAACCCATATTTGCCCTATATTGGTACTTTTTTGGTTCCTACCTTATGCCCTGCCGCATAAAAAATCCCCGCTGTGACCAGCGGGGACAGGGAGAGGCTGAGAAGAAAAATAAGGTTAGAGCGTGTTCCGTTCAAAATGAATCGGAACAACGCTCTGACTTTTTATTCCAAAGCGCTTTTTAATCCGAAAAGTGCGTTACACTTTTCGGAAAGCGCTTTAGAAATCCGTCGAAAGACTGACCGAAACGCTCTGGCCCAGCTTGTAATTATTGATGTTCACCTTGCCGTTGCGATCCTGATATTCCTCATAGTCCGTATCCAAAAGGTTACGCACCTCAAGGCCGAAGTTCAGCGGACGGCCAAAGACATCGACGCCCTTGCGATAGACGAAATCGAGCATCACGCCGGGCTTCTGCATATAGTCAGGATAGCCGGGCTTGCCGCGCGCCGAAATGCGTTCGGACACATAGGTCAGCAACAGGGTGGCCGTCGAACCGGCCTCTGAGTCCTGCCAGCCGAATTGCAGATTGGCGACATGCTCGGACTGGCCCTGAAGGCGCGACCCGTCGATGATATAGTTGACCGCCGGTGTCGGCAGCCCCTTATTGGCCGCCGTATAGACGACATCACCTGCCTTTGCCGATACCTCGGAATCCGTCCAGGTATAGTTCGCCGCCACCAGCCAGCGCTTGGCATCGAAGAAGGCCCCGCTCATTGGGGAATCGAACAGGCCCTTATAGTCGAACTCCAGCCCGTACAGCGACGCTTCCGGCGCATTGAGATAGGACTGTTGCCCCTCGCCTGAACCGGTATCGAGAATGGTCGCCTCGACCGGCTTGTCGAGCTTCTTGTAGAAGAAACCGGCCGTGACATATTCACCGGCGTCATAATACCACTCGTAACGGGCATCGACATTGGTGATTTCGGTGTCTTTCAGATAGGGGTTACCGGCAAACAGACGATCCTGCTCAGGATCAAGATACTGCTGCGGCGCCAGCTCACGGAACTGCGGACGCCCGATGGTTTTCGAGATACCGCCGCGCACCTGCATATTGTCGCGGAAATTCCAGGTCACGGTCGCCGACGGCAGAACATAGGTTTCCTCGAACGGATCGATGGCGTCGGGCGTCGGATCATTGGCAAACAGCGACAGGACGGCAATCTCCTGCCGCGCCTTTTCATAACGCAGCCCCGCCGCCAGCCTGACCAGCGGCACGACCTCGATATCGGCCTTGACAAAGGCCGCATCGACCGTGAGGCGGCCCTCATAGGCTGCGGCCCCGTCCGAACCCGTCACCTCGGTCAGCACCAGACGGTCGGGACTGACATTGAAATCGGCCAGCAGGAAATCGACGCGCGTATATTGCGCCTGTTGCGGCAACGACCCGAGATAGCTGAACTGACGGCTGCGGGCAGCACGGGTATTTTCCAGCCGGTCATAGCCGCCGCTGATCGTGCCATTGCGGCCATTGCCGAAATCGACCTCACGCGACAGGGTCAGACCGCCGCTGGTCACCGCGTCGGTCAGGCTGGAAAAATCGGTACGGTTACGCACGCGCGACGCGTCATGATACCAGTAACCGTCATGATCCTGCGCATAGGTGATGGTCTTTTCATAGGGCACCTCGCGCGTGGTACGCGCATAGGCGGCCCGCCAGTTGAGCTTCCACACATCTGACAGCTGATGCGTCCCGGTAAGCTGCGTCGTCGCCAGTTGCCGGGCATACCAGCCGGTCTGGTCGCGGCGACGTTCCTCACCGGCCCCGCCGCTATAGCCTTCGCGCACCTGCGTGCGCTTGGTGGTATTGCGGATAAACAGGTTGGTCCACTGGATATTGTGACCGCCGCGCACATAGCCCAGCCCCAGAAGCCCGTTCAGGCTGACATTGTTTTCCGTCGTCGCATAAACATAATCGTCATCGACACTCAGCGCCCCCAGCGTATCGACCTTGCCGGTCTGCTGAATACCGGTGCGCGTGCGCCAGCTATTGGAGAAATCGACCAGCCCGATCAGGCCCAGCTCGCCGCCCTCCACCTCAAAGCCCCGCCCGCCCACAAGATTAAAACTGACATTGGCCGGAATCGAGTCGCTCTGCTGAATGAGATTGAGCGGCGCATTGGTCAGGCTCTGACCGATCTTTTGCAGTTCGGCGTCACTGAAATTGGCCTGAGAGATACGCTTGCCGGTCTTCAGGGCATTACGCAGCTCCGCCGGCATCTTGCGCGTGCCGTCATCAAAACCGACGGGATCGGTATCGGAACCGTAATGGGTGAAACCGTCCTTCAGGGTGGTCTCCGAATTGCCGCTGGTGCCGATACCGACACTGAGGAACGGCGCACGCGGTGTGGTGATGGTGCGCAAATCCACCACACCCCCGCCGAACTCGCCCCAGTAATCAGCCGAGTGGGTCTTTTGCACCGACACCCGTTGCAGGATCGAGGACGGGAACAGATCGAGCGGCACCACCCGTTGCAGCGGTTCCGGCGACGGCAGGGGCGACCCGTTCAGCAGGGCCGACGAATAACGCTCCCCCAGCCCGCGCACATAAACAAATCGCCCTTCCACAAGGCTCAGGCCCGTCACCCGCGTCAGGGCCGCCGCCGCCGTATCGTCGCCGGTACGTTTCAGGTCTTCATGGGTCAGGATCGCGGTCACCTCGGCGGTGCGGCGCATGGTATTGGGCACATTGCGCCCGCGCACCACCACCTCGGTCACCTCATCGGCTGCCGCAACGGCAGACTGAGCCGCTTCAGCCGGAGCCTCCTGCGCCCCACCTTCCTGTGCAAATGCCGGAAGCGCCCCCGTAAGTACGCCCGTCAGGGCCGTAGTCGCCAGCAACAGGCTGACCGGCGACGAAAATTTCGTTGTCATGAGTATAAACCTTTTGCAGGCCAAAGAAAAAAGGCCCAAGGCGGCGTGACGGATTTTGAATCCCTGCCACCTCAGGCAATGTCTCCAGAGACGGTTTTCAAAAGGCCGAAGTCTGAGCCGAAAAGGCGTGTCTTCGAGACCCGAAGCGCAGCGTACTATAGTACATGAGCATCGGAAGCGCAGAAGAGGCGTCTTTGCAGGCCAGAAAACGACCTTTTGCAACCGTCTCTTAACAAGCGGTGCCGTCGAGATCGCAGCTCCAGCCCTTCCACCAGTTATCGCTGGCATCCTTGACCGCGCCGATATAGCCGACATTTTCAAAACCGGCGGGCAGGGCTACCGGCGTCACCGCGCTCTCATTTGAGCCGTTGACGATCAGATTGGCCAGGGTCGGGGTAAAGGCCGAATTATTGTTCGTACCGGCATCGAACTTGGCCTTGATGGCCGTCGTCCCGATCCCGCCTGCCGAGAAGGGCTTGCCGTTACAGGCCATCTGCACCCCGTTGAAGGTCGGGGCCGTACCGGCATCGACGACGCGGATACAGGCGGCGACCGACGGGCTTTGCACCGCGATGACCGAATTATACAGCGCCAGACGCGTATCGGTATTCAGCTCAAGCCCTTCGTTCGACTTCGATGAACGGCTGATCAGGGTCGCATTGGCGATCTTCGGATAGGACAGCATGGCCTTGTTGCCCGCGACCGACATTTCAAACAGACGGTCGCCGCCGTTTTCGCGCTGACGCACGATCAGGAACTGCACGAACCCGCCTTCGTCACCGGCCGCATAGCCGCCCCAGCCGTTATCGGTATCGAGGCTGTCATCATCATTGCCGGTCAGGACGATGTGCTTCAGATTGACCGTGCCGCCGAACACTTCGATACCGTCATCCGAAGAATTGTGAACCTGCACATAGTCAACCGTCGTGCCCGAACCGACACCGGCAAGGCTGATGCCGTTCAGTTCCTTGTCCGGCTGCACTTCAAAGCCCGAATGCTGCACGCGGACATATTTCAGCACGCCGGAATTATCGGTCGGGCTGTTGCCGCCGTAAACGGCATTGGCGCCTTCGACCTGACCTTCGGCACAGGCGATGTTCGGCGGGGTGACACCGGCGGGGCAGACATTGGTCGGCGCGCGACCGGCCAGAACCAGCCCGCCCCACTGACCGATGGAATCGACCGTGGTCTTGCCCTCAACGCTTTGCTTCGAGGTAAAGATGATCGGATCGGTGGCC